>ENA-OUOG01000410-OUOG01000410.1-marine-metagenome-genome-assembly--contig:-NODE-410-length-56716-cov-5.221455_pt1 | contig 56716 bp, 32 predicted proteins | sample MGYA00248635_ERZ508505 | MGnify/ENA primary metagenome ERZ508505 (study PRJEB26176, sample SAMN06267871) | marine metagenome | isolation source: Saanich Inlet, British Columbia, Canada | place: Pacific...
AGCGCGTGAGCCTCGCGCTGAGCGGTGTGCGCCAACGGACGCGTCTCCGCGGCGCTTCCCAGAAAGGGGAAACAAAGTCGCTTTCCCGCAACCGTTTTTTCTTTCGGTCAGTTTTCAAGCAGCCTATGGGCCCGTATGGGGCTTAGTCATCAGAAAAAAACTGGAAGAAGCGCGCTGATTGGTTATTGCGCAAGATCTTCTCGATAGGCGCAGCTGGCGCAGAGCGCAGCTGGCGCTCTGCGCGATATCATCGCAACGCATCGCCCGGGCGTTCCCACTCACCCACGCGCGATGGCGTCCGCGTCGAGCGCGACGTTCGCGCCGAGCGCCGCGCGCGCGGCGCCAGCGCGTCGCGTCGTCTCCGGGGCGCATCGCCTCGCGGGCGTCTCGGTGCCCGCGCGGAGCGCGCGATGCGTCTCGCATCGCTTCCGAGCCTCCGGACCGTCCGATGCCGCGAACGCGCGCGGAACGGCGACGGTCGCGGAGGAGTCCTCCTCGGGTGACCGCGCTGACGAGTGCGAGGAGACCTTCGACACGACGAACGCGAGCGCCACCGTGGAGGAGCCCTCCTCGAGCGGTGACTGCCCGTACACCGCGGTGAACGACGCGCTCGGTGGCATCCTTCCCACGCGATCGAAAGTGCCTCCCGGCGGCCCCGCCATGCTGGACTCCTCCGTGTTCTTCAAGTCGCTCCTGAAGGCGGGCACGAGCCCCGTGGGCATGCCCGAGGCGATGCTTGAGTGGGTCGCTTTGACGGGCGAGGAGACGGTCGGGATCAAGAACGTCGTCGGGCCTCTGTGCGTCAGCACGGTGGACCCCGACATTGTGGAGTACGTGTGCCACACCAACGCGAAAAACTACAGGCTTAGAATGTTGCCCGACGCGTTTCGGTACGTCATCAAGAACAAAGGCATCACCGGCTCGGACGGCGCGTACAACCGCGAGCACAGGCGTATGTGCCAGAAACCCTTCATGAACACCTTCTCGTTAGAGCAGTTCTCGGGGCGGGTCGAGGAACGCGTCGGGGCGTTGTTAGACGCGTGGGAAAAGAAAGCGCGGCGCGACGGAGAGTCTTTGGCGGTGGACATCGACGACCACTCGCAGCGTTTGACGCTCGACATCGTCACGAGTTTGGCGTTCAACAAGGACTTCAAGCAGGTGGAGGGCATCGACGCGGCTTTGAACGGGGGCAAAGCCCCGGACGAGACGATCATCACGAAAGTCCTCGACGCGTACAACGACACGTCCGAGATCATGGGCGAGCTGTTCATCACGCCCGTGCCTATTTTGAAGCTGCAGAACTTTCTCGGGCTGGGACGCGTGCGGGAGTTAAGAGAGGGGTACGCGGTGTTGGAGGACGTGGGGTGCAACCACATCATCGAGGAAAGACGGAAGCAGCTGGAGGAAAACGCGAAAAATGGCGACACGCGGGATTACTGTTTGCTGGACTCGCTGCTCCGCGCGACGGACGAGAACGGGAACCCGCTTCCGCGCGACGACGTGTGGGGCGACGTGAACGACATCATGGCGGCGGGACACCGCACGACGGCTTCGAATTTGACGGTGAATTTACATCACCTAAGCCGCATGCCCGAGATTCAGAGGAAAGTCGCAGAGGAGGTTGCTTTGTTGCGAGGACGCCCTCCGACATTCAAGGACGTGCAGGATGGAAAACTGCAGTACACGCAGAGGGTGGTGAAGGAGTCGCTGCGCAAGTACGCGCCGATCAATCTGTTCCCGCGGTTAGTGGAGGACCGCGACGTGCTTCCCTCGGGCCACGAAGTAAGGCCCGGCGATTTTATTTTGCTGAGCTCGTGGGCGATGGGTCGGAACCCGCGCGTGTGGCAGGACCCGGATGTGTTCGACCCCGACCGCTTCACGGACGAGAACTTGCGTTTAAACGCCGAGCGGCTCGCGCGCGAGAGCGCCGGCGCCGACGCCGACGAGGCGTCAATCGCGTTGCAGATGGAACGCATGAGCCGCCGCATCGCCGGCGGGCGCGACTTCACGTACACCCCGTTCGGGTCAGGTCCGCGGAGTTGCATCGGAGGCACGTTCGCGTTGCTCGCGACGACGGTGAACCTGGCGTCGATGGTGCAGCGGTTCGAGTTCTCCGTCGACCCGAAAAAAGACCCGGGGTTCGAGTTGCCGTTCTTCTACGACACGACCATCACGTTCCCGAAGGGAGCGCACGTTTTGGCGACTCCGCGACCGACGAGGTTGGGCGCCGAGGACGTCGCCGAAACCGCCGCGGAGCACCCGGCGGCGGCGGGGGCGCGGTAGGTTCTTTTTTTTTGGGGGTCGCGCAGGTACAGAGGTGTTCGTGAAGATGTACCATACGGTGACGGGGAGTGGCCGAGACGAGAGAGAAAGCAGCACGCGTCGCGTTACGATAATACACAAGCAGCAGATACAGCACGAAAAAAAACGCTTCCGCGTCGACGCGTCGCGCGCCGGCGCTCTCGCTTCTCGCTTCGACGCGAAGTCGTCACTTCGCGGCGGAGAGCACGAAGGAAAAACCGACGCACGCCCAGAACAGCGACACCGGGATGGCGACGAACAGCGCATCTATGATTTCCGAGCCGACCGTTCTCAGCCCCACCCGTTCCGGACGCACGCGCACGGGCGTGGCGTGGTACTCCTCGGAGAAGAGTTCGACGTACAACGTCCATTTCTTGTCGTCGCCTCCGTCGGGGAACGCGTCCCCGAGCGTCGCCGCCTCCACGCGCGCGGCGCCGATCTCGTCGTCGTTCCTCTGAAAGTACATCCGCCTCACCTCGTAGTGCTGGTTCTTCCACAGCAGCAGGGAAGGACAGTCCTCGCCCACGACCGCGAGTTGGCCGACGCGCACGTCCCCGAGCGTCTGCGCGAAGACGTCGGCGCTGGTCATCGCGCGGAGAAGCGCCTTGCCTCCTTCGAAGCGCGCGCCGACGTCCAGCAACTCGCGCATAGCGTCGCGGTCCCCGCCTCTTCTCCCCTCGAACGATCGCGACGAGGACGTCGTCGCGTCCCGCTCGGAAGCCGCGCGGCGCAGGTCCTCGGGGGTGGGGTCCGCGAACGGGTCGGGACGCGATCGAGATCTCGCGGGCGACGTCGTGACCGGCTCCGTCGCGTCCGCCTCGTCGGCGCTCGCGAGCACGCGGTCCAGCGCGTCCAGGCTGGACGCACCGGAAGGCGTCGAGATGCGTTCATCCGACGCGCGGAGGCGCGTTTTCGGTGTAGGGGCCGACGTGGACCACGAGCGCGACCGCGACCGCGGAGAAGGTGATGCTCTCGCGGAAGCGCACGCCTCATGATCTCGACCACCGCGCGTCGCTGGGGAGACCGACGCGGGGCGCGTCGAGGGGGACGCGCGGACCCGGGACACGAACGCGCGTCTCGCGCTCGGCGCGCACGCGCGCGCCGGCGTCGAGGCTGGGACCGCGAGCGGCATTCCGCAGAGAGGCTGCGTTGTGAGCGAGCGCTTCGTCCGGTGACGTGTTTTCTGCTCCAGCATCTTTGTCTGAAGATTTTCTCAGGGGGCCTGACAAAATAAAAAATCGACCTCCTCGCGCGTATCGTCGCGCGAAAGACGTCGCCCCCGCGCTTATTAAAACAGCAACCACAACACGTGCACGAGCATCACGTACATCAACAGCCCGAGCCTCCATAACGGTCGCTTGTGCAAGTACCCGCTGGCCAAATCCAGCTGCCCGGCGACGCGCAGGACGTGTTTGTTGCGAAGCGCGGGCGTCTTTTGCCCGAGCTGCTTCACCTTCACGAGCAGAGGCTCGAACTTGCCAGACGCGTCGAGGACCCCGCCCCCCCCCTCCGCGTCGTAGGAAGCGAGGTCCCCGCTCCCGCTCGTCGCGAACCCGCCGCGGGACGAGGTCCGCTGGGACATCTCCGAGCGAGGCACGGGCGCCGACGGAGGCACGAACGCCGAGCTCGAAGCCGCCGCCTGCGCCGCCGCCGCCGCCTGGTGCTGCGCGTGCGCGGCGGTCGCCTGCGCCTGCTGGGTCTCGGCGCGCGCCTGCTGCAACGCCTGCTGGAGCTGAGCGAGCTCGCGCTTGCTGCCGTCGGCGGCGGCGGCGTGCTCGGCGACGGCACGCTCGAGCTGCGCGTTCCTCTCGCCGAACAACCGGCTGTTGGCCTCGCTCGAAGACGCCAAAGCGCGAGCCTCGGCGAGCGCCGCGGCGAGCGTCGCCGACTCGGCGCGAGCCGATTCAAGCGCCGCCGCCGCGTCGGCGGTCGGTTCCGCGGATTCCGGTTTCGCGTTTTGAAAAGTCGCCAGTCGCGTCTGCGCGTCCGCGAGCTCAGCAAGAGCCGCGTCTCTCTCGCGTATCGCTTCTTTCGAAACCGCGTCCAGCCGCGCGGCGTTCGTTTCGGTCTCGGTGATTCGGCCGACCGCGGCGGCGAGTTCGGCGCGCGCCGTCTCGCACTCCGCAACAGTCGCCAAAAGCCGCGCCTCGAGGTCGTTCTTCGCGCTCGTCTCCGACTCGGCGGTCTGCGCGGTCCGCGCCGCCGCCGCGCTCAGAGCCTCGCGCGCCTCGGCGGCGGAAGCCTCTGCGCTCGCGAGCGCCGCTCGCAACTCCGTCGTCGCAGCCTCCGCGGCTTCGGCGCGTTTGGTCGCGGCATCCGCCTCCGTCGCCGCATCCTCCGCCGCCTTCTCGACCATCTCGAGTTCCTGCTTCGCCGCCGCAGCCTGCGCGGCGGCGGCGCGAAGCGCCTCGGCGGCGTCGCCGGAGGAGGCAGCCTGCGCCTCGGCGGAGACCGCGCGGGACTCAGCCTCGGACTTGGCGGCTTCGAGCTCGGCGATCTTGGCCTCGAGCGCGCGCTTCGCGTCGCTCGCCGCCTCAAACTCAGCCGCCAGAGCCTTCTTGTCCGCCTCGATGGACTTCCCCTTCTTCACCGCCTTCTCGAGCTTGGTCTGCGCCGCCGACGCAGCCGCCTTCGCCTCCTCAAGCTCCGCCGCGTGCTCCGCCCGCGCGGAGACGAGCGCCTGCTCGACGGCCGCGGTGACCTCCTCCTCCGAGGAAGAGGACACGGCTCGCGCCGCCTCCGCCTTCGCCGCCTCGACGGCGGCGGCAGTCGCCGCGGCGGACTCCGCCTCGGTCGAGGCCAATACGGCGTCGAACTCGGCTTTCGCGGACGCGAGCGCTTTTTCGGCGGCGGATTCGGCGTTCGCCAGAGCCGACCGCGCCGCCTCCGCGGCTCTCGCGGCTTCTTCGCCCGCCTCGGCTTTCGCGGTCTCCACCGCGCGCGCGACGGCGGCGGCGACGTCTCGCGCGTGCGCGTCTGCGGCTTCCGATTTCGCGCGCTCGACGGCGTCCAAAGCGGACCGCGACGCCGCCTCCGCCTCGCCTATTTTTTCAGCCTCCAGCGCGGCGACACGCGAGGTCAAAGCCGCGGACGCCGATTGGGCGGCAGCCAACTCGGTTTTAGCGGACTGGAGCTCCGCCTGAGCCGCCTCGGCTTCCGCCTTGGCCGCCGCGACGGCCGCCTCCGCCTCCGCGGGGTCCGCCGAGGGCGCCGCCTGGAGCGCCTCCAGGTCGGCGGCTAACTTCTTCTTCTCCGCCTCAATCGCCTTTCCCTTCTTCACCGCCGCCGAGAGCTTCGTCGCCGTCTTGGCGGACTCCTCCCGAAGAGCGGCGAGCTCGGTCTCCAGCTCGGCGACCGCGCGCGTCTTCGCCTCGAGCGCACCTCGCGTCTCGTCGACCGACCGTAACGCCTCCGCGGCTGTCTCGCCTTCCGCCTTCGCCGCCGCGAGCTCCGTCCGGTGCCTCTCGTTCGCGGCGCGGCTCTCGGCGAGTTCCGCCTCTTTGCTCGCGCGGTCAGCCTCGGAGGCGGCCAGCGCCGCCTTCGCCGCCTCGGCGTCAGCCTCGGCAGCCTCCGCGCGTTTCGATGCCGCCTCAGCCTCGGCGGCGGCGTCCTCGGCGGCGCGCTCGACCATCTCGAGCTCCTCCTTCGCCGCCGCCGCCGTCGCCGCCGCCGCGCGATCCGCCGCGGACGCCTTCTCCTCCGCCAAAGACGCTCTCTGTTCGGCGGCGGCCAGTCGCGCCTCAGCGTCCGCTTTCGCAGCCTCGATCGCGGCGGTGTCCACCTCGGGCACAGTCGGCGCGTTGGCGAGCTTTTCCTTCACCTCCAAAAGCTCAGCCTCGAGTTTCTTCTTCTCAGCCTCGATGCCCTTCCCCTTCTTCACAGCCTTGGAGATTTTGGAGGACAGATCGTCGTTCTTCGCCGTCGCCGCGTTTAATTGCTCCTGCAGCTCAGCGCGCGTTTGCTCCATCTCGGCGTCCGCGGTGCGTTTCGCGAAAGACACGGCTTCCGCCGCCTCAGCCTTGACCGCCGCGATCGTCGTCTCGACGCTCTGCGCGTTGGATTCGGAGTGCGCCTTCGCCGCGGACAAAGCCGCCTCCGCGGCGTCTGCGCGCGCCGCCGCCGACTCCGCCGCCTCGCGCGCATCCTCGAGCTGCTTCCCGAGTCGCTCGCGCGCGGCGCGCTCCGCCTCGAGCTCGGCGCGCGCCACGTCCACCTCCGACTGAAGCTGCCTCGCCCGGGCCTCAGCCTCGGCGTCCGCTTTTGCGGCCGAACGCGGCAGCGGCGCCGGCGCGACTTCGTCTTGCGTCGCGGGCTGCGCGAGCGCCTCGGAGGCCTCGACGAACGCCACCGGGGTGTCGACCGGCGCGGGCACGAACGGCACGACCGGCGGGGGCGCCGGCGCGGGAACCAGCGGTTCCGGGGGCGCCGGCGCTTCCTCGAGAGACATCGGGACGAACGCGTTCGCGGGAGGGGGCGCGACCGGCGGCGCGGGCATCGCCGGCGGAGGCGCGACCGGCGGGGGGGGGAGATCCGCGGCGTTCGCGTTTCTGGAGTCGTCCAGCTCCGTGAGCGTCGCGACGGGGGGCGGGGGAGGAGCGTCCCCGGAGGTTTTCTTCGCCGCGTTCTTCGCCTCCGCCTTGCGTCGCCGAAACTCCTCGAGCTGGCGCGGGCGTGGAAGAGATCGCGGAGAGGGACGGGTGGGGAGGGAGCGACGTCAGGCGAGAATCGAAGGGCCGAGAGTCGGCATGGGACGGGCCGCGGGGTTTCGATCGGATGATCCGACACCCGGATGGGCACCAGGGCTCGGTCGCCGGAAGTCGCGCGATGCCACGCACCTTCTTCTTCCCCGCGTCGAGCGAGGCTTGCTTATCCATCGTGATCGTCGGGGTCAAACCTAAACCCTGAACCACCGGCGAAGCCGAGTGATGGCTGGGGGGCCGTGCAGCCACCTTTCGTCCATCCATCATCCTCTGCAGCGTCGAAAACGGTCGTGAAAAACGAAATCCCGTGATTCGCGTCACCCGGCGTTCGGCTCGAGTGTGGTGCGAAAACGCGTGTTTTGGTGTTTTCGCGCAACGCGCGCGACGCGGACACTTTTAGAGGAGGACCAAAAACGCGTTACTACCTATATGCTACGCTTTCGTTTTCATCGTCGCCGCCTCTCCGCGAGCCACTCGACGCGACGGCGTTTCATCAATCGAAAATCCGCACCGCTCATCTCCCCCCGCGCGAACGCGCGCCACGCGTCGCCGGCGTCCAGCGGCTCGGACCCGTCGTTTTTCTTTTTTTTCAAATGACTTTTCGTCATCGGCGTCGGCGGCGCGTCGCGTCTCTCCGGTCTAAAATGCGCATCTTCCGCCGCCGCCGTCTCCGCGACCGCCGGAACCGCCGCGAAGAACGACGAGACACATCGCGATTCCCTCGGCGGCGCGGTCGCGTGATTCGCGTGATTCGTTTCATCGGTGATCCGTCCATCGTCCGGACGGTCACCGACGACTCTCGAGCCTCCGTCAAAGCGTTTGGACGACAAAGACGAAGAAGCGGGTCGAATGTCCGACGCGACGACGGAGAGTTTGGCGACGATCGCGCCCGGGTCGAGCCGCGACGTCGCCGTATCGACCAGCGCCTTCGCCGCGTTCGCGATGACGTCCGTGACATTTTTTTTCTGTTCGAGTTCGAGACCGTCCATGGAACGCAGTCCCGGCTCGAACAGGCTCGGAAGGCTGGGAAACGCGCCTCGACGCGTCACCGCGCCGCCCGAGTGCAAAACGACGCTCGCGACGAGCGTCTTGGGCCAACGCGTCGCGAAGACGCGAGCCGTCGTCGTCTTCTCCGCCGACGGCGCGACGTTTTTCATAATCGCGCGCGCGCGCGTCTCCGACGGCGACGACCGTTCGAGACTCGAGTCGTCATCCCCGTTCGCCTGCTCCTCCTCCTCCTCCTCCTCCTCGCACTCGTCCCAGACTCGCTCGGCGAGGTCCCTGCTCATGGCGTCCACCGCGTGCAGGACGCGCGCGCGCTCGCCGACGCGCACGGGCTCGAACCATCCCGGTCGGCCGCCGGCGGCGGACACGGCGCCTGCGGCGACGGCTTCGGGGGGCATGCGTCTCGGCGTAGCGGCGAGCGAAAAGTGCACGCCTATGGATTTTTTGAGACACCCGACGTCACGCACCGGCTCGTCGCACACGCCGCGCGCGGCGTTCACGACCCGCAAAGCCGTCGGTTTTGGAACGCCCACGTGTGAGACGATTCGGTCGGCGACGCGGTCGACGTCGCCCACAAGCGCGGCGACGTCGGCGACGGTCTCGCAACGAAGCGCGTTCTTCATTCGCTCGGCGACGCCCGCGCCGCCGCACCCGCGCAGTTTCGAGCACGGCGTTAAACGTAAGAGCGACGGCTCGGAGATGAACACCGAGGATCCTCGCTCCGGTTTCGTATCGATCGTATCGACACCGACACCGACACCGACACGAATCTCGCGATTTCTCGAAGAAGCCGCCGCTCCGAGTTCGTCGTCCTCGGTCACCACCTTCACGCCGTCCGGCTTGGCGGCGGCGGACGCGAACTTGGCGAGGGTCTTGTTTCTCGCCGCGCCGACGGAGAGCACGAGCCCGGTTTTCTGTTTGACCACGCGCCGCACGGCGTGCGCGCACGCCGCCGCGTGCGCGCCCAGCGAGCACCCGGAGGGCAACTGCACGTACGCCTCGTCGATGGACGCCTTCTCGACGACGACGCCGCGGCGAGCCTTCGAGGGAGAGCGGAGCGGCGACTCCGCCGACGACGCGTCGCGCGTCGCGCGTTCCGTACGCTCTTCCGCACGCTCTCGAACATCCGCGTTCCGAAACCCGCAGACTCGCAGCAGCGTGTCCTTCATCTCCCTCGAGCGGAGCACGCGGTGCATCGCCTTGGACGCCTTGTCGTACGGGCGGTAACTCACGCGATGACCCTCAGTGACGTGCACGTGCGCCAGCGCGCCCCCGCGCGGAACGAGCGCGCGGCGCGCGTCGGCGGGCGAGTCGCGCTTTTTCACGCCGAGCTTCTTCGCGCCGGCGTCCGCGGCGATGACGTCGCCGTGCTGGAACACCGCGAGCGCCGTCACGGAGCCGTACAGCTCCGGGTGCAGCTGGCGCTCCACCTGGCAGAAAAACGCGTCCGCGTCGCAGTGCAGAACGACGCGGCGGTGGCCGGCGGGCGGACGCGAAGACGCCGGCGCCGGCGCCGTCTCTTCTCGCGCCATCTTTTTTTTTTGGCGTCTCTACCGCGGGTCTCTGTTTGCCCTGATCCTACACAACCTTAACTCCCCGAACCTTCTACTGCGTCTCAGTCGTGCCTTCCGCGGGCTCGAAGAGTCCGAGCATGTGCCCGTCCGGCGCGCGCAACGCCGCGACTTTCCCGCGCGGCGGGTACAGGATTGGCCCGTCCAGGGACGCGCCCGCGCGCAGCAAGTTGTTCACCGTCTGGTCGAGATCCGACACCGTGAACGAGAGGATCGGCGAGTACCCCGTGGCGCGGTGCGCTTCCGAGTCCACGTGCTTCAGCGCGATGACCGTCTCGGGAGCCGACGCGGCGCTCGTTGAAACGCCGGGCGAAGTGCCCGGCGCCGACGCCGCGTTCCCGAGCTCGGCCCACCGCTCGGTGCACACGTTGACGACCAGCCCGAGCCCGTCGCGGTAGAATCGCGCAGCCGCGGGGACGTCGCGCTGCAGTAACAGCACGTGGCGGAGCACGGCGGACATGTACCGCGGCCGCGCGGGGCGGGGATCCGACCGCGGCGGAAGCGCGGTCGGCGAATTCGCGGGAGCGAGGTCTGCGCGGGCGGCGTCGAGTGTACCGCACCTATGTGGCGCGACGAAGACGTGGACTCGGTTTCGTCGGGGGCGACGAAAGTGCCGACGCGGGATGAAAAGTAACAGAATATGCGAATGCGCGGCACGCGTTTTCTCGTCGTAACCACCGAGCGCGCGCTCTCACTTCGCCGCGCGCGATACGTCACGTCGAGCACGATGCGATCCGTCCGCGCCTACCTGTTTGCCCTCGTGGCGATCGCGTGCGCGGTCCTCGCGAACGCGAACCTCGAGGTACGTCTCGTGCCGCACTTCTCTCTCCTTCCGAGAGCCTCGCCCTCGTGATTCGATAGGATCGGAACCGCCGATGTCGATCGACCGCGTCCCGAGTCGCGCTGACCCTCTCCCCTCATCCCACCGCAGGAACACGCGTTCGAGGGCGATTCTCTCCCCCTGGCGGCTCTGGGTGCCACGATGAACCCCGACGGCACGATCAGCGGTCCCGGCTCGAAGGCTGGCGGTCCCCATCCCCGGCAGCAGCAGGAGATGGTGCACGGGTGGCGCGCGTTCAAGAAGATCTTCGGCAACCCCAACAAGATCGAGTTCGGCCCCGACGGGCAGCCCCTGGACCCGCGCGAGCGCAAGGGCCTGCGGGTCATCGCGAAGGTGTTCAAGAGCCGCGCGGAGAAGCAGCTCGAGGCGAAGAACCGGAAGATGGGGAAGAGACTCGGGAGTTCTGGTTTGTTCGGCGCCAAACCGAGTGGCGCGGAAAAGCTCGGGAGCGGTCCACCGCTCGCCAAGTACGTGACGGCGCGAAAGCGCGTGTTTTCTCTCGGCCTAGATCCCGAGGTGGAGCGCACGGCGGCGGAGTGGTTCGAGAGCCTCGGCTACGTCTCGCTGCACGGCGACAGGCACTTCGCCAAGGGATACTGGGGAGGGGTCGTGAGCGAGATGGACGCCAGACTGGCGGTTTCGGTGTGTACCGGTACGTCCGACGTCTCCGTCGTCTCCGGGTACGATTTCGCGAATTGGCTCCCCGTGCCGTCGGTGGCGGACGCGTTGGCGCTGGATTTCCCGGACGCCAAGTTCGTTTTGTTCGAAACCCCGGTCGAGACGTGGGTCAAGCGCATCAAGGCGAAAGCGGACGAGGCGCGTTTGATCGGCGTGAAGTGCGGCTGCGTGAGCGCGAGAGTCGGCGGACCGAAACCGACGTCGCGCTCGACGTCGAGTAAGTGCGGCGACGCGACGCATCACGTGTGTGACGCGTACCCTTGCGTGTACGAGAAGGCTTTTTCCACCGCGGAGATGGACCAAACGATTTGGCGCGAGGCGTACGTGAACCACATCGCCAAGGTTAAGACGTCCGTTCCCGCGGACCGTTTACTGGTGGTTCCGTTGACGGGAGCGCACTCGCCGGTGACGGTGTCAAGAGCGCTCGGCGAGTTCATCGGGCTCACCGCGACGCCGGACGCGTTCGCGTCGCAGCACCCGTTCGAGCCGCACATGATGTCCTTACAGGCGGAACACACGTGGAGTTTCTTTCTGTTTTTAGGTGTCGGCATCGCGGGGGCGCTGGTGCTGTTCGCGCCCAACCCGTACGCGCAGAGAGCCGCGATCAAAGCGGGGTACGACGAGTTCGGTAAGTAGCGCGCCTGGGGCGGTTGGGGAGCGTAGGTAGCGTTTACGATAATCTAACTACGCACGACTGCGTGACCTAGTCGATGCCACGTCTCTGTGCGTAAGGCTTATCGCACTACTCAAAACGCGTACTCGGCGTCGAGTATCCGCGCGGTGATCTTGAGCGTCTCTTTTTTCGAGTCCCACTCGGCTTTGCCTTCGGCGGCGTCCACCCGGTGCGGCAAATACAACGAGAGCTTGTACGTGTCGCTCCGCAGCCGTAACCGGTCGTCCTTCACGTCCAGGTCTAAATCGTGCAGGCTCTTCACGCCGGGAAGGTCGATCGTCAACACGAGATCCTCGCAACTCCGCGTCCCCGGGTCTTTGTTGTGCGCCATCCCTAAAAACGCGTCGGCGGTGCTCACGGCTTGTTTGTACGCGAACCGGAACTCCGGCTCTTTGAGCCCGTTGTCGCGACCGTCCCCGTCCCCGCAGCCGGCCTCGGCGTCGTCGTCCAGGTCGAAGTCGTCCACCAACTCCTCGTCCGTCCAAATCGCGCGCGCGTCCCCGCCGGGACGCGCCGCGGGGACGGGGACGCCGTCGTCCTTCATCACGGGGAGCGCGCTCGGCGCGAACGCCGCGGCGGGTCTGGCCGACCCGGCGTACGGCGCCTCGGTGTCGTCCGGGTCGCCGCCGCCGAGCAGCGACGCCATGGCGTGTATGTCCCCGAACGCCGTCATCGCGGGTCGCGGGGGGCGCGGGCGCGGAGTCGCTTCGTGCCCGCGCGCGCGAGACTGACGACGAGCCTCTTTCGAGATCCCGTTGACTCTCGGTCGATGGCTCTCGAATCGGACGCTTCGCTACGTCGCGATACCCATCCCACAACGCTGACTACTGCGTGTTGATACTAACGATATACCTAGACCCTCCCACTACGTTATTAACACCCCTCGAACGGTTCGTCCCACTGCTTCTCGTACCGCTCCTTCGCGAACGCGTAAAGAGCGACAGAGTTTGGGACGAGAGCCTCCAGCCTTTGACGCGTCTCCGGCGCGTTGGCTTCTTCCCAGCGCGCTTCGTTTTCTTCGCTCATCGGGACGTCCGCGGCGGCGTTGACGCGAAAGCCAGGCCCCGACCGGCGCGACGCGACTCTGACAAAGCGCTTCCCGAGAATCGAGGCGGAGAACGCGAACGGACGCGACGACGCGTCGGAGAGGGCATCGCTCGACGGGACGTCCGCCGCGGCGTCGTCCTCCTCCGCGCCGAGAGAAATCGCCTCCGCGACGTGACGTCCGACCGTGACGTTCGCCAGGCGCTCGACGCCGTCGTCCATCCTGTCCAGCATCAGGTACCGCACGCACCGCGCGGCGAGGTTCTTCTTCGCCGCCTCCAGCGCGCACGTCGAGCCGGGGTCGCCTCCCGGCGCGATCCTCGCGACCAGAGACTCGGGGTGGCCGTGTGCGTTTTCGGCGCCCCACGGAAAGTCGCGCCCCCGCTCCCAAAAGTCCACCGCGTCCAGCGGGCACCGGCCGTTCTCTTTCCACTCCTGCGGCCACCCTTCCTGGTTCTCCGCGCCCTGTAAGCAGATGTAGCGCCAGTGACTCAACAGCCGCTCGACCGGCTCTCTGATGGCGGTGACGTACGCGCACGGCGCGTCCACCAGATCGCACGTCCCCATCGCGAACTCGCCCTTGATCCAGAGCCGACTATGGGCGGGACGCGAAGCGACGGTTCCCGTCCCCGTCCCCGTCCCCGTTCCCGTCCCCGCGGCGATCGCGCGTCCCGCGCGTCCCGAGAACGTCTCCTCACCCAGCGCGGGGACGGCCGCGGCGAGGAACCTGTCCGTGGACGCGTCGACGACGCACCGCGCGGGGAAAAACTCGTGCGTCGGGTCGAGCTCGAAGGACCCGGCGTACAGCGCGGGGGACGCCTGACGGTCGACGCACGCGTCGGATTGCCTCGCGAGGAACGTCCAGCGCGTCATCAGCGTGCTCCCGCCGGACTTGGGGATGTGCACGAACGCGAACGCGCGGGGCGCGTCGCGCGAGCCGTCCGCGGACGCGCCCGACGCGCCGTCGGCGTCCGAGCCGCGCGGGTCATAGCGCGCGCGCGACTCTCTCACGTCCGGCACCACGTACGGGCGGTCGCTGGAGACGTCCGCGAGCGCGCCGCCGCCGGCGGTGCACGCGGCGTACGCCTCCAGCCGCGCGCGCGGCTCGCCGAGCGCGCGGTCCAGCGCCCGCGCACACGGCGACTCTCGCAGGTGCGACACCGGCGCGCACGTGCGCGGCGCGTCGGGTGGTTTCGCGGAGGACGCACCGAGAGACCGCGCGTTTTCGCGAGATCCGACGCTCGACGCGACCGCGGCGAGCGTGCCGAAGACCACCAGCGCCGCCGCGGCCGCGCGCGCTCGCCGCCGCGACCCGCATCGGTCATCGCGCGCGCCGGCGGCGGACTCTCCCACCAGCGGCGCCGACTCCTCGTCCAGCGCGCTCATCGCAATGCGGCATTGGGTGTTTCACGCATCGCACGTCCTGTCATGGCCAGTGCGATCGATTTCCTGGGACGAGCCGTTACGATTTTTTCGTGACGCGACGTTTACGGGTCCGACGGGACGCGCGCGTTCGCCGCACAAGTCGTCGCGCGCGCCGCGACTAGGCCACGCCACAGGACGAGCTCGGGTTTTCGACACGCGCGAGGCTGCGATGTCCACGGATTCCGCGGACGCGACCGCGTCCTGGCTGTACGAGGCGGTCATCCGCTACCTGCAGGGTCCGATGTACACCACCCCCCTCATGGGGTTCATCGACGCCAAGTGCCTGGTGTTCGACGACGAGGAGGAGAACAAGCTGGAGTTCACCGTCGTGCACAACGAGTTCAAGGACCTGGTGGAGGGTTTGCTGAGCGATTTCCTGAACGAGCTGGGCGTCACCCCCGAGCGGTTCGTGGACGTCGTCGAGCGCGCGAACGCGGAGAGGGAGCTCGGTGATTTCGTCGCGAGCTCCATCTTGACCGTGGACGACTTTCTGCAGTTCAAGGCTATGATGGTGCGGCGGAACCGCGACCTGACCAAGGAAGTGCTCGAGGCGCACGGGATGGCGACCGACGGGTCATCGTCCACCGCGCGGGCGGTCACGGACGCGGACAACGACGCCCCCGCGACGCCCCGACGAAACGCCGATGAGGAGACGGCGGAAGCCGCGGAGGATGACGGAGACTCGCCGCGTCGCGCCGCCGAATCGTCGGCGGCGCCGCCGATGTCGCCCGACTCGGTGTACCTCGCGAAGGCGATGCGCGAGTCCGCGGCGCAGTTCGAGAACGAGCAGAGGGAAATCGAGCGCGCGATCGAACAAACGAGGCTCGCGCGCGAACAAGAACGAGCCGCGGAGGAGGAAGCCGCGAAGCGCCTCGCGGCGGAACGGGAAGACGCAGCGCGCCGCGCCGAAGAGGAGGATGCGGCGGAAGCGGATGAAGAGGAAGAAGAAGATGTCGCCGTGGACGACGTCGCGTTGCGACGCGCGCTGAAGATGTCTTCCGCGCAGTTCGCGCTGGACGCGGTCGCCAAGTCTGAGCGCGAGCGCCGCGAGAAGATCCTAGAGGAGCACGAGCGCGCGGCGATGGCCGAGTCCGAACGCGAGGCTCGCCGAAACGCCCCCGTGCCCGAGTTTGAAGAGGAACGCGTAACCTCCGCGGACGACGGCTTCGACGCGGGCGCCGTCGAGCAGGCTGTGGCGATGTCTGTCGCGCAGCTCGAGAAGGACCGCGCCGCCGCCGCCGCGAAGGCTGAGGCGGAGCTCGAAAAGAAGCGCCTCGAGAAAGAGCGCGAGGAGGAGATGGAACGCGCCGCCGACGCCGCGTTGCGCGCCGACGTTCAGACGGCGCTGGAACGCTCCGTCGGCGTCGCCGCCGAGGAAGCCGCCGCGTTCGAACGCGAGCGCCTCGAGCTCGAGCGCGCTCTTTCGTTGAGCCTGGAGGCGGAGGAGGTTGCGAAGAAAGAGCTCGTCGACGCTATCGAGAGAGACACGAGCGAGGCGTCGAGCGAGGCGTCGCTCGAGGAAACCGCCGCGCTCCAACCGGAACGCGAACCCGCGGGCGTTGACGCCGCGGAGCCGGCGGAGGTGGAGGAATCGAAGTCGACGGACGTTTCGGACGCCGCCTCCCCGCGACGGCTAGACGGCGTCGTGGATAGACTCACAGAACAAACGAAGGTGCCTCTCGGGGCGGAGGGTCCCCCGGACGCCTCCCCCTCGTGTCTGGCTGCAGAAGACAAAAACGTCAAAAACGTAGGTGCAAAGAGCTTGGCGTCGCTCGCGTCTCTGCCCCCGCTGACTCGGGTCGGCGCGCTGCGCGGCGCGGGGTACAGAAAGACCAAAGCCTTTACCGTTTCTTCCGTCCCCGAAACCGACGGCGCGACGTCCACGTCTGAGGAACAGAAAAGGCACGCCGTGCGCGAGGCTGCGGTCGCTGCCGCCGCCGCGCAGAAGGCGCTCGTGATCGAGAAGCAGCTCGACCTGAAGCGCCGCGCGGACGCGGCGGCGGCGCGCGCGGCGCTCGCGGCGGCGGAGGCGACCGCCGCCGCCGCCGCCGCCGCGGGCCTCGAGGATGCCGCGACCCTGGAGCGCAAGCGCCGCTTCATGGCCGAGCAGAGGGGCATGCTCGTCGCGCGGAAGGCGGCCGAGCGCCAGCGCGAGCTCGCCGCGCACGAGGCGAGGACGCACGCGAGCGTCGTCGCCGCCGCCGCGGAAAAAAGCGCGGCGGCGGAGAAAGAGAAAGAAAACGTCTCCGCGTTTCCGGCGGTTGGCAAAGCCGTCGCCTTTCCTGTCGGCGCGGTCCTGTCCGAGGAACAGCAGCGTTTGAAGCGCGAGGCGCTGCGCACCGAGCTCGCGCGCCGGATGAAGAGCGGGCTCGCCGCGCGGAACGCCTGGGGGGAGACCGAGACGTACGTGTGATGATGAGGGGTTCCGGACGAAACTCGTCCTTCGCTCGTCGTCGTCGAAAACAGCCGAGACTGAAATCAGAAATCGTCGATTCAGAAACGCCGATCGACGCTCTCGAGCGCAATCCTTCGGTCACTCCTTTGCCGCGCCAATTTCTCCCGGGCGGCGTCGAAGATGCCGACTCCCGGCTCCGGCTCGCGGGGGACGCGCGAGGCGCTCGAGCAGCGCGCGTTCGAGACCGTGGAGCACTGGAGGATCGGCACCGCTTCGTTCACCGAGGCGCGTCCCGCCGAGTCGCCGGCTTCAAAGTCGCCGATCAAAATCGAGCGCCAGGATGGCTCGGACGCGCCGTTCGCCTCGGAGGAGGTGGAGGCGGCGCGCATCATGTACGACGCGTTCCGGGCCACCAAGGGCCCCGACGGCGAGCTCATCGACACCGAGGACTGGTCCGCGGAGACGGAGGCGCGCGTCGAGGTACGTCGTCCGCCCGCGTTCGCTCGCCACCGTTTCCGCTCGAATGTCGAACGAACGTCCCGCGCGCAATTCCGCGCGAATCCGTCCCCTCTCGGCGAGCGCCCCCCTTTCGAACGCGGACGCTGACCACCCCGCCACCCCGTCGTCCTTTTGCTTTTTGTCGATGCGTCGCAGGAAATCGTCGCCGCCGCGCGCCGCGAGGCGTCCGACCTGGACGACGAAACCGCGCGCGGCGCGCTCTTGCTCCGCACGAAACGCGATCTGTACCTCCTGGCGTTCGACGGCGTCGTGGACCTGCTGAAGCGGAGCGAGGCGCCCGACGCGGGCGCCATCCTGGAGGCGGTCAAGGACATATTCAGCGACATATGCGACGACTGGCGTGACCTGACGCACAAAACCAGGCGGGACGCCGAGTTAAACGCGGCGAACGCGAAACGCGCCGCCGCCGCAAAGGATCGCGCCGAGGCGTCTTTGGCGGAGCTCTACGCTGTGGCTAAAAACGCCGAGACCGAATCGCGACGCGTTAAACGCGAACGCGATACGCTCGCGAAAGAGCTGAGCGATGCTCTTAAAAGAGCCTCGGACGCCGAGCGGCTGAGCCGCGAGGCGATCGCGTCCGCCAAGGCGCGCGCGTCCATGCGCGTCGCGTCGCCGAGAGGAGATCGAGGAGACGGCGTAAACGACGCCGCCTTCGGGCCGCCGCCGGACGCGGCGCTCCCGACCTCGGCGTCCCCGCGCGTGTCGGAACGCGGAAAACCGCTTCGACCGTTGTCCGGAACCCCGACGGAAACGAAGTCTTCCGCGGTCGACTCCGCGGAGGCGAAAAGACGCGAGGCCTCGAGGCGGCTGGAGGCGCGGCTGGAGTACCGCCCCCCCCCCGAGGCGATGCCGTCGTACGAGTCGGATCCGGGTTCGCCCGCGGCGGATTCGGCGAGCGAGTCCGCGAGCGACCACTCGCCCGCTCGGCTCGAGCAACGCGACCGCGACGCCGACGACGCGCTCGCCGCGGTCGCGGCGCTGCGCGTCTCCAACAAAGTAAGCGCTTCTCGCGTGCCGAAAAAGGCTGCGGTTTCGCCGGTGGCGCCGTCCACGGCGTCGCCGTCGGCGCGAGGGAAGAGCGCGCCGAAGACTGTTTTCGGCGTCGCCTCCGCCGGCGCTTCTTCTCGGTCTTTTCTTTCGGGAACCACCTCCACCACCCCCTTCGACGCGGCGTTCGCGGAGAACAAGCCTCCCCCCCGCTGGGCCATGGACACCGCGAGCACCGCCGCCGCCGCCGCCGCCGCGCGCGGCCTCGGCCGCGGCGGCGCCGGTCAATTCGGACCGGACAAGTCTCTGACGGTGTCTCTGACGGCCGCGGCGGCGTCGCCGAGACCGAAACAGCTCCCCGCGTTCGGAGAGCTCGCTGTGCGTTCGAAACCGAAACCGAGCCGCGAACCCGCGTCTTTCTTTTCCGGTGCGCACTCGGTGGCGTCGCGCGAGGGGACGTCGACGCGCGCGAGGCGGGGCTCTTTCCCCGGCGGGTCCCCGGCGATTTCGAACGGCTCCGAGTCGGACCGAGACTCGCGCGCTTCTTACTCCGGTCTCGCCCGCGACCCGAGTTTAGTTTCTTCGTCTACCGTCGCGTCCGCGCGCCCCTGGACGCTGAAGCAGCTCCGCGAGGTGGTGGAGGAGATCGTCGCCGCGAAGGTGGCGAACGACGCGAGGCAGGCGCGAAACAAGAAGCCTCGCGAGACGATGCGCGAGCACGTGTTTACGTTTCTGAACCACAAGTTTGGCGTGAAAGCCGTCATCGCGGAGTGGGCGGAGAGCATCGCGGCGGCGACGGAGCGTTTCTCCGGCGTCGACTGCGAGATGGCGGTGTTCGACCGCATCACGCGCAACGTGCTGGACGAGGAGTACTTCCAGGAGCAGCGCATGGTGGCGGACACCGTCGAGGAACTTCTGAAGTCGTACGTGCGCTCGAAACTGGGGAGCGGCGTCTCCGACGAAACCGCGCGCGAGGCTTTCGCGAAGAAGAAGGCGGGCGACCTGTACGACGAGGAGTGGCTCGACATGTGCCGCTTCATGTACGGCGGGCGCGAGATGGCGGGCGTCGTGGTCGCCGTGCGTGAAGCGCAGAGGGCGAACGAGAACGCCTCTTACGACGAGGAGCTTCGTCGACTCGTCGAGGAGAATCGCGCCGTCGGAACGCGCCGGAGGCCCGTCGCCGACCTGGAGGCGGAGGCGCGAAGGCGATCGCGCAAGCGTCTGCCGTACAAAGATTTCGTGCAGACGTGTCTGTTCCACGGCCTCGGCGCGCACGAAGACGCGCTCGCGCCTGTCGTGGACGCGCTTCAGCGACTGGGCGTGTTGCGCGACGGGTTCATGAGCGAAGCGCAGTTCACGGAGACGTGCGCGCGGACGCGGCCGGATTTGTCCGACGCGCAGGTGGAGGCGCTGGTCTTGCGGCTCGATCCCTGGAACGCCGGGCGCATCACCTGTTCGGGGTGCTACGCCGCGCTCGTGCCCGGCCTGGGCGCCGCGCGGGACGAGGCCGTCGGCCGGGGGCTGCCGAAGACGGAGGAGAGCAAGGCGAGCCTGGGAGGAGTAGGGCACGGCGCGCTGTTCACGCCGTCGTACGAAGGGAACGTCTTCGGCGCCAAGTAGCGTACAGTAGCGCGTTTTTTTTTACTTTCGACGATGGTACAGAGAGCTATGAATGATACACCGCGCTACGTCGGAGTCGCGGCGCGCCGCAGCGGCGTCGCCGGGACCGGGACGGCGGTCACTGTCGGCCGCGCCGTCGGCGACGCCTTCGACGCGACACCTTTGGCGCCGCCCCGGAAGAGGCTCTCCTTTCCGGCGGGCTCCTCGTGACCGCTCGCGCTACTTTCCTTCGCCGTCGCGCCCCTGGCGGCTCGCGCGGCGTCCCGCAGCTTCTCGACGTGCTCCGGCGAGCGCAGCACCGGCCAGCACTCCGCGAGTTCTCCTTCGCACATTTTCCACAACAACTCCACCGTGCTCCGCCTCGGCCGCCGGCGGCTCCCCAGCGGCGGCGTCTTGAACCCGAGCATCGCGCTCAGCGTCGCCGCCGCCGCGTTGGCGGTGGCGGTGAGCCCGTAACCCCCCTCCAGCGCGCACACCAGCTTGCCGTCCGCGAGCGTCTGAAGCCGTTCCGTCATCAGCGCGTACCCCTGGTCCGACACACGCATGCCCCCCAGCGGGTCGCCCTCCGCGGCGTCGTACCCGGCGGCGACGATGACCAAGTCGGGCGCGAACGCCGTCGCGACGGGTTCGATGAGCAGATCGAACGCCGCGACGTAATCGGCGTCGGACAGACCCTTCTCCGGCCACGGGACGTTGACGTTGAACCCGCGTCCTCTGCCAACGCCGATCTCCTCTGCGTCGCCCGTTTCGGGGTAGAAACCTTCTTGTCTTCGGTGTAAACTGACGTACATGATGGCGTCGTCTTCGTACGTCACGTCCTGGATGCCGTTGCCGTGGTGCACGTCCCAGTCGACGAGCAAAACTCTTTTAATCGTTCCGGGATGCGCCGCGAGCGCGGCGCGCGCCGCCACGACGGTGTTGTTGAAGAAGCAGAAGCCCATGGCGCGCGCGCACTCCGCGTGGTGTCCCGGCGGGCGCACGACCGCGAACGCGCGGTGCATCGCGCCGGAAGCCACCGCGAGCGCCGCGGCTGTGGCGGACCCGGCGGCGAAACGAGCGCACCGGTCCGTGTGCTTCGTCCAGTAGATGTCGCCCTCGCCTTGCACTTCGAGCGGTGAAGAAGCGTCGAAGGTTGTCCTGACTGACTCCAAGTGCGTCTGACTGTGCACTAACAGGAGCTCGGCGTCCGTCGCCTCGCGAGCCTCTATGGAAACGCACCGAGCCTCAAGCCCGCGACGCTTGAACCGCTCGACCGTCTCGGCGTGCCTCGCCGGACGCTCGAAGTGGTGAGAAGGACCGGCGTGAAGCTCCATGATGTCCGAGTAGCACAGGCCCACTTTCCCGACGCTCGCGTCTGGATGCGCGAGCGCGCGCGCGGGTGTGCGCCGCGAGGGCGTCGACAGAGTCACGCCCGCCGCGAGCGCGTCCGCGAGCGCGTCCACGTCGTTTACGTCGTTTCCGGCGACTTCCGTCATCGACGGAAACGTCTTCGGGCTCGTCTCGGAACGACCGCCGATCGATCCGTGATCCGCCCGCTCCTCCGGGAAGGGCCGCGAAACGCTCGGCGAAACGAAACGCGAATGAGTCTTTTCCTTATCGGCGAGCGCCGAGCGACGCTGCTCGCGGAATTGCGCGAACGCGCTGAGCCGAGACGTGTCCGCGTGAGGCCTCGTGTCGCGCTTCGAGCGCGCCTTGCGCGTCGGCGTCGAGTGAGGCAGAGACGCGCGAAGCTCGGCGCCGCGACGCTGCGTCGTCGGTTCGGACGCGGGGTCCGTTTCCGACGCCGACGCCGACGCCGCTTGACTCGCGAAGGACACCGCTGAGGACGCCGAGGAGGCGACGGACGACGCGCGCGCGAGGATCGCCGCCGTCGCCTCCGTCGCGGCCACCCGGGAGGCGTCCGGAGCAGAGGGCGTCTCCGGTTCCGACGCGAACGACGCGGCGGCGGAGACGAACGACGCCGACGCCGACGCCGACGCCGACGCGTCGGACGAAGAGCGCGCCGCGGCGCCCGCCGCCTCCTCGACGTTCGTTCGTTTGTACCGCACCACGAGCTTCGGTTTCGACGTTTGGGGCTCTTTTGTTTTTTGCTTCGCGTCTTTCCTCGCCCTGAGCGGCGACGAGGGCGACGAGGTGGAAAGGGGGAGAGGCGAGTTCGCGGCTTTCGCCAGGACGCCGGCGAGCAGATGCGCGCTCCCCTCGCCCGCGTCCACCGCCGGCGGCGTGTGCGGAGGCGCCCTGCGAGGAGAGCGACGCACCGACGACGCCACGCTCGCGTGCGACGCGGCATCCAGCTGCGCGTACGCCGAGGCCGCGCCGACGGCGGCGGTGCGAGGCGGGGTGGCCCTCGTGGACCGAGTAGACGCGGGCCCGCCCGCTCGCGCCGGGGGGGTATCCCCCCTGAGCTCGACGTTTGACAAAACGTCCGCGAGATCGTCCAGGGCGCTTTTCGTTCCCGGGGTCAGAGTCGGTGGCCGAGCATCGTCCACCTCCTCGTCCGCGCCCCTGTGGCGAATGAAGTCCATGGCGAACCGGGTCGCCGGAGAGCGCGGCGGGGCAGCGCCCGCGCGTGTGGCGACGCAGTCGCAGCCTCGTGAAGGACGGGAAGCCCCGTGTCGAGGCTTCCCAGATGTCGTTGTTCGTTTTCGCAGTTAGAACGGCCAAATAATAATTTGCCGGGACGCCTGCGCCTCGCGGCTTCATTCCGGATGTCGCGCGGGTGGCTTCCCTGGACCCGGCAGGTGGGCCGGAGCCGCGCGCACTGGCTGGGGGACCAGTGGCGCGGCTGGCTGGACGCGACGGAACACGCCTGGTGGAGGCGAGGCATCCTCGCGTCCTTGCGCACCGACCACAGGACCTCGGGCGCGGGGAGAGAGGAGCGGCTGGTCGCTGACATCGAAAAGCTCTCTGAAGAGTTACAGAGGAAGTACTCGAGGCCTCCGATGGCGTGGCTGCGCCGTGGCTCTTCCATCGACGACGACGACGGCGCGTCCTCGAGCGCGAGCGCCGCGAATCCGCGCGCGAGTTGTACGCCGACGTCCGCGGACCTGTCTCACGTGCGCCACGCGTGCCGCACGCTCGCGTCGTACCGCGTGCTGAGTCCATACGTCACCGACCGCGAGAAGCTGCTGCGTTCGCTTCGCGACCGCAACGGCGACGAGAGCACGGCGAGAAAACTTTTGCGCGCGGGGGTTTCGTTTTCTCTACACCTCAGCAAGGACCCCGCGCAGACCGCGAGCCGCATGCTCCGCGCGATGGCGTACGACCACGGCGACGTGGGGTGGGGATGGGAAGAGGGAAGCGAGTGCGAAGGCGACGTCGTCGCCGAGCTGAGAACGTCGCGGTGTCTGTACGTCTCGCTCTTCTCGAAAGAAAACGCCCAAGACCTCGCCACCGCCACGTGCTGCGCGGTTGACGGCGTGCCTTGGTTTCCGGCCGACGCGCACGCCACGTTCGGCGTGCGCGTCTCGAGGCTGAGCGCGCTGAGCGAAGGGGACCGCGCGTGCGTGCTGACAGTAGAGAAGAGAGGAAGTTGATACGCGTATCGATCGACACAGGCGCGGGTTTTCTTGTACGACTGTCTCGTGAAGATCTTCTGAGCGAAAAAGCGAAACACGTCCTCGAAACGTCGTCGCGAGCGATTTTTTCACGAGCCTCCGCCGACGCGCCCTGTCACTTCCGCGCGCGCGGAGACGCGGAACCGAGTGTCGACGAAGACTCTTCTTCGTCGCGCTGGGACGCACGCGGGCGGCGCGCGGGGCGGATCCGGTGTCGGACCCGAGAGCACTCGACGGGTGCACGCCGACGCGAAGCGCGGCAGATCTGCGTGTGCCTCGGTGACGTCACCTTTGTACGCGCGGTGCCGTGATGACGGTCGCGCGCTCGGCCCTCGCTGCGTTCGCGAGGCACGCCGCGGGCGTGGCGGGGATGCAGGCGAGCGCAGCGGCGAGCGCCGCGATCCGATCTGCAGCCACCGCCTCGTTCGCGAGCGCCGCGCCCTCCTTCGCGCGCGCCGGGACGGGACTCGCGCCGAGATGTTTCGCAAACGCCGCCGCCGCGGACGCCGTCGCCGCCGCGCGGCGCGCGGCGGTTCCTTTCGCGGCGTCCTTCGCGAGAGCAGCTTGCGCACCGACGCGGCGGCAGACGCCGGCTGCGGTCTCCGCGACCGCCGCGCCGCGAGCCTTGGCGCTGGTGAGACGCGCGTTCACCTCGAGCGCGGCGGCGCCGCTGCGGGCGTCAGCGTCGTCGTCGTCGGCGGCGGCGGCGGCGGCGGCGCCTCGGCTCGTCGCCGGCGGCGCCTTCGCCGAGCGCGTGGTCGGCGCTTGGCTGGTTGGCGGGTGCGCCTGGGTGTTCAGCATGGTCGTGCTGGGCGGCGTGACGCGCCTGACGCGCTCGGGTCTTTCCATGACAGACTGGAAGTTCCAGTGGGAGTCGCCTCCCCTGTCGGACGCGGACTGGGCGCGCGAGTTCGACAAGTACCGCCGTTCGCCCGAGTTCAAGTTGGCGAACGCGTCCATGACTGTCGAGGAGTACAAGTTCATTTTTTGGATGGAGTACGGGCACAGGATGTGGGGGCGGGGTCTCGGTGTGTTTTTCGCCCTGCCGCTCTGTGGGTTTCTGTATAACGGGTGGATCACGAAAAAACTGGGCATAAGGCTTTTGTCGTTCTTCGCGCTCGGCGCTGGGCAAGGTTTAATAGGCTGGTGGATGGTGAAGAGCGGCTTGGAGTTGGACGCCGAGAACCCACTGAACGTGCCTCGCGTCTCGCCGTACCGGCTCGCCACGCACCTCACCGGCGCGTTCACCATATACACCGCCATGCTCTGGACCACCTTCTCGGTGCTGTTCCCGAACGGCGCGACGGGACCCTCCGAGAACTCCGCCGCCGCGCGTTTCGCCGCCGTCACGTCGCTGCGGCGCAAGGCGTTCCCGCTCGCGGGCTTGATCGCGCTCACCGCTCTGTCCGGCGCGTACGTCGCCGGTCTGGACGCCGGCCGCGCGTACAACACGTTCCCGCTGATGGACGGCAAACTCGTGCCCGACGCGTACTGGGCCGATTGGTCCACGAAAGGGTGGCGCAACTTTTTCGAAAACGACGCCGCCGTGCAGTTTGACCACCGCGTTTTGGCGTTTTTGACCCTCGCGTCGACGACGGCGACGCACGTCTCGAGTCGTGCGACGTCAGCGTTGCTCCCAAAACGCGCTTTGTTTTTTTTAAACGCCACGATGGGTTTGGTGAGCGCACAAGTTATCTTAGGCGTCGCGACGCTTTTGTACCACGTGCCGGTGAGCCTCGGGAGCGCGCACCAGGCAAACGCGCTTCTCGTGTTCACAAGCGTCGTGGGATTGACGCACGCGCTCGGAACGAAGAGCGCGAGCGGACTCATGACGCACACGCGCGGAGTAAAGGCGGCGGTCACGAGAGGGTCGAGAGCGGTGTACGCGGCGGGGAGGTGAAAAGGAAACAGAGGGGACCGCGAGCGCGCGCGCGCGTGTCATGACGCATTCATTTCGTAATTTTATTTAGCATGCATTGCTCTTATTTTCGCGTGAGCGCTTTGATCCTCGCATCCTACGTAAAGACATCGACGTGTCGTCCTTGCGTGCGTCAACACTTCGCCGCGCGCTCTCCCCGCGGCACCATGGGCAACGCGCTGTCCGGCTCCGAGCGTTGGCCCGTGCGCCACGAGAGCGCCAAGGCGTTCGCCGCGATGGCGGAGGGCGAGACCTTGACCGTCGGCGCGGGATGCTACTGGGGCACGGAGAAGTGGTACGCCAAGCACTTCGCGGAGGATTGGAAGACGAACGGCGACGGGGCTGTGCTCGCCACGGCGGTCGGGTTCATGGGTCCTCCCGGCGTGAAACCGAACCCCACGTACCGAGAGGTGTGCTCGGGGACGACGGGGCACGTCGAGGTGTGTCAGATCCGGTACGACTCCACGAAGACCACTTATGAAGATCTCGTGTCGCACCTCTTCACGTTCCACGACCCCACCACGGCGAACCGCCAGGGAAACGACGTCGGCTCGCAGTACGCTTCGGTGATCTTCACGCACGACGAGACGCAAAAAGAGACAGCAGAAAAGGTTGTGCGCAAAGTGCAGGGCGCGCTGGAGTCGGGCAAAATCACAAACTTCCAATACGCCAACAAAACCGTCAAAACGAGAGTCGAACACGCGACGACGTTTTACCCCGCGCACGAAGCGCACCAAAAGTACCTGGAGAAGAAACCCGAGGGGTACTGCAACCATCGCAGGAGATTCAGGTGGGAAGACGTCTTCGTCGGTGATCGACGCGACGAACTATGAAGCCTTTTTGTGCGTAGATGGATCGCGTGTGTGTGGGTTTGTCGTTAACGAGTAGTCTCCGTTTAATCACACGTCATCCTCCGTCGCGAACTACGACGTTTCGCGTCACGTCAACGGCGCGCGTCTGTCCTCGTCGGCGGCGCGAAAAGGAAAAGAAACGCGCGCCTCGGCGAAAGCGAGCCGCCGCTCGCGCGCCGCGTCCACGCTCGCGGCGAAGGCCCAGAGTCCCCCGAAAACCTCCGAGACGTCGCGACTGGGACCAGTCAAAAACGCGTTTTCGTTTTTCGGTTTTCTTTTTTCCTCTCCAGAACTCGAAGAGGGTCGAGAATCGTCCAGGTCGCCGCCTTCGCCCACGTACAAACACAGCGCGCCGAACTTGGCGTCCACGTACTCGGCGAGCGCGCTCAAAGCGCGCCTGCGAGGCTTGGACTCGTCGACGAAGCGTTTAAACGAAGCCTCGCACCGGCGCAGGTCGACGAGCGTTTCGGTCACGACGTCGCCTCTTTGCGAATCGGAACCGCCTTCGATCGACGACGCGTCGTCGCGCGCGCGCTCAGCCTCGGCGACGACGAGCCGCGCGCCGATCTCGACGCGCGCCAACGCCGACGCCAGGTCGGCGCGCGACCACCGCGACGCGGCTTCGCACGCGCCGAGCTCGGCGGCGAGGGAAAAGCGAGACGCGAGAACGTTCGTCACGTTTTCGTCATCGTCGGGGTCGTTCGCGTACGCTTCGGAGTCGTTTCGTTTTCGTGAAACGGTGGCGTTTGAAACGTCGTCGGTCTCTTTTCTTTTCGTCGTACGCGCATTATCGCGCGCTTCTTCGGAGTGAAGCGCGGAAAAGGCGTCGTTTTCCATTCGCGCGTCGCCGCGTCCCGCGTCGCGTCCTCTCAGTCGCGCGTCCGCCGCGGCGACGACGAAATCGAGTAACGTGCCGGGAGGCTCCGCGTTCGAACCGTCGGTTTCCAAACGTCGCGTGCTCTTGACGTCGGCGAGCTTGTGCAGCGAGTCCAGCGTGAACCCCGCGGCGTCTCCCCGCGGCGTGCCTTCGTTGAGCACGTTCCCGGCGGCGAGCGCCGCCGCCAGCACAGCCTTGAGCTGCTTCGAGCGCCGAACCTCGTCGCACGCGACGCGCACCGCGTCCAGCGCGGCGGTGACGCCGGCAACCGTCTCGTCGAACTCAGCGGCGAAGGACGCCGCCGCCAGTTTCTCGCGAAAACGGGGCACGCGCGCCATGAGGCACAGGAACCGCTCGGGGTCCGAAAGGGACGCTTCTGCTTCTGCTTTGGAAACGTCTTTTTCCTTTGGGAACGCTTTCGCGAACGCGCGCGTCTCCTCCTCGGTGGGCGCCGCGGTTTGCAACGCGACTAAGGTGTCAGCGTCGAGCGCTTCGCGGAAGTTTCCGGAAGCGACGGCGCGCGCGAGCGCCTCGTGCGTGGTAGAGACGGAGTCGCCGGAGTCGCCGTCTCGCATCTTCAGACGCGCCAGAGCGATGGAGACGTTGTTGGCTCTCTGCACGGAGACGATCCGCAAAGAGCCGCCGGGGGCGCGGCTCCCCTTTTTTCGGGGAGGAGGCGGCGCCGCCACGTCTCCGCGACGTCGCTCCCTTAAACCGTTTAAAGGAGCGGCGGCGAACGACGTTCGAAGCGCGTCTCGAAGCGCGGGACCCAGCGGGTCGTCGCGAAGCGACGCGTCCTGAAGAGCGGTCTTCGCAGTATCGTTTTCTTCGCTCCGGAGGTCCTCCCACCAAGTCCCGCGCGTGTGCGTCACCTTATCCCAGAACACCCGGCGCAAAGCGGGGGCACGCGTAACGCGCCTGAATCCCGTCGGCCCTCCTCCCGAGGGAGGCGGCGGAGGAGGAGGCGGCGCGCGCACACCCAACCCTCCTCCCCGCGGCGGAGGAGGCGGCGGAGGCGGCGGGTTTCCTTTTACGCGCACGGGCGGCGGGGGGGGAGGCGGGGGATTCGAGCCTCCGGCGCGCGGCGGAGGCGGCGGCGGAGGCGGAGGCGGCGAGAGGCGTTTCGGCGCCGGGCTCGGCGCCACAGGCGTCCTCGTCGTTGGCGGCGTCGGCGGCGGTTTCTCGGGTGTCTTCTCCGCGAACGGCGTCTTCTCCGCGACGACGGTCGTTTCCGTTTTTTTTTCCGGAAGAATCTCTTCCGGAGACGCGCTCTCGCCCCGAAGCACGCGCGCCGCCGAGGACGCGCGCGCCTCGAGCAGACGTCGCGCGGACTCGTACGCGTCGTCGAACGGTAACGTTTGTGTTTCGGCGCGAGTCCCGTGATCGACGTTAGGCGAGACGCGCGTCGGATGCGTCGCCGGATGCGTCGTCGGATCCGACGGCGTCGCGCCGAACGCCGAAACGTTCGTCGCCGCCGGAGAACTCAGCGGCGACTCCGGCAAAGACCCGGGCGCCTCGTGGAACTCGTCCTCTTCTGAGTCCTCCTCGTCCTTCTCGGCGTTCTCGTCGTCGAGAGAGGGAGACGCCACCTCCTCAACCTCCTCGAGGTGGACGTGTACGGAAAACGACTCGGGAAGCAAAAAGCGCGCGCCGCTCGCGCCGTCGAGTTGCCGCCTCGAGACGCGCGTCGTTCGAGGCTCGACGAACCCGGTGTGGAACGCGAACGTCGCGAACGGACTCGACTCGTCTTTGACCCGGTTTCCGGTCCAGTGGTACAGAGACACGACGACGTCGTCGCGGACGATCACGCCGTCACCGTCGCTTTCCGTGGCGGAAGAGTTTTCAGCGACGCCGCGCATACGCAACTCGATCGGCCCCGCGGAGACTTGGCCGCTCTCGAACCTCCGCGGCGGCGACCCGTCCGCGCCGAAGCTCACCGCCACGAGCTCGCCGCGGCAGTGCGCGAGCGCGTACGGCCGGAACCCGTTTTTCTCGTGTGTCTTTTCGCCGCCGCGGTATTCGGCCAACGCGGCGTTCGGCGACGCCAACGCGTGGGAGAGCGTCACGCGACGCAGACGCGCCGCGACGTTCCTTCGCGAACGCTCTAAACGCCGCCGACGCGGAAAAAACGACGCGTCGCGCTCGTCGCGCGACGATCCGACCGCCTCCATCGCCGCGATGAGCCACTGCGCGTACCGTCGTTGCGCGGCGGTGGCCAGCGCGCTTCCGTCGTTGTTGGCGTCTCTGAGCCGTCTCGGTTTCGTCGGCGACGCCAGGTACGAGAACCCGCGGCGGATGGAATCGAACGGTCGCGAGTAGACTTCGTCGGCGCCGTCGCGCCGCGTTCGTTTATGTATCCATCCAGGCGGCGGCGAGCTCACCGCGTTGAGCGCATCCGCGGCGAACTCGTGCTCGCCGGCGTAGCACAGGTAGCACGCCGTGAGGAACCGCAGCAACGAGGCGGTGCCCGACCCGTGTGTACCCCTCGCGTGCAGGCACACGACGCGCGCGTCGTCCTTCTCCAGCCACTCGCGCATCGCGAAGCACAGGGACAGGATGGTGTCCATCGGGATAATCTCGGCGGACCGCGGCCACTCCCACTGGCACTCGAAGAAAAGCACGCGCGCGTCGCCACCGAACAGGTGCGACGGGAAGGACGACGACAAGGGAGGTGTTCGACACGACGTCGGCGACGTCCCCGGGGACGTCCCGGGAACGGGGACGGAACAAAAGTCCGTCGCCGTACGCGGAGGCGGCGTCGCACCGACGACCACGAGAAGCACCGAGTCGGGCGCCGACGCGTTGTGCGTCTCGTCTAAAAACTCGCTCGCCTCGCGGAGACTTCGTTCGTACCCGGGGTGATCGAACCCGGGCGCGTCCGGGTCCGGCGTGGAGTAGCCCGAGTTAGTCTCGTACTGGAACGCCAGCACGCGCTCGTGCAGGGACGTCGGCTTCGCGAGGTACGTCTCGGCGCTTCGAGAAGCGTGTGTTTTTTCCAAAAAAAAACGCACGTCGGCGTCGCGGCGCGCGCCGCCGCCGAGCGCGGCGTCCGCGGACGCGAGGAGCGTCTCGAGTGTCTCGAACCCCGGAAGTGAAGCGAAGTTCGGATTGGACGCCGCCTTCGCTGCGCGGAGGTACGACAGCAGAGACACGCTGAGTTTCCGGAACGGCGACGCCAGCGCGGCGGCGGTTCTCGAGCGGACGCGGCTTTGGCCGTCATTCTTCGAGGCTTCGCGCGTTCGTGTTGGAGTGTCGTCTCTCTCGGAAGACGCTTCGGTGTCGGAAGATGTCGCGTCAGCCTCGAAGAGCATCCCCCGGCGTGCGCGGGCAGAAACGCGGCGGCTCGCGGACGTGGACGTCGCCCACGCGTCGTGCGGCTCGTCGTCGTGCGCGCCGTCGGCCGGGGAACCGGAGCCGGACAGGCGGCTCTCCACGGCGCCCATCGCGACGGGAGAGCACGGCCGAGGAGGCGGAAACGCCGCCGCCCGCGCCCCGCGGCCGCCCGGGCTCCGCCGACTGGTCTCCGACGGTCGTCAGCGCCCGGGTCGCATTCGACTCGGCGCCGCGAGCGCGGACGGACGCGCGTGGACCCGGTACGGGGCCACGGTCGGACGGGGTCGCGCGCGACGCGGTATGGCGCTCGTTGTTATGTACGAGAGCCGAGACATTGCGCGGGTCATATTTTCTAAACTGTGTATTTCATGCCCCCCGCGTCGTCACAGCTTTGCGCGCGTCGCGACTTCCTCCGGCGGGCGGTAGAACTCGCTGTCCACGTAGGCGCGCCAGTCCGTGACCCCCGGCGGCTTCCTCCCCTGACCGTTTTGCTCGAGTTTCTCGCACACCATCGCCGTGAGCGTTTTGGACGTCTCCTGGATCGCGTCGAAGTCGGGAAACAGCTTACCCGAAGAAAGCTCCTCCTCCGAAGTCATGACGGCGAGCGATTCCGCGGCGGCCAGGAACACGTCGTCGCTGATTTCTTTCGCGTCCGCCAGCACCGCGGCGTGGCCGAGCGCGGGGAACACGTACGCGTTGTTCGCCTGCGCCGGATACAGGGTCTTCCCACCGAACGAAATGGGCTCGAACGGCGACCCCGACGCGAACGCGACGCGGCCGTCGGTGTGCGTAATCGCGTCCAAAAACGTGCACTCCGCTTTGTGCGTAGGGTTGCTCAGGGGCATCACGATCGGCCGAGGGTTCAAATCCGCCATCGCTTTAAGAACGTGTTCGTCGAACGCGTTCGCGATCGTCGAGACCCCGATCAAAGCCGTCGGCTTCAGCGTCTCGATCGCCTCGATCAACGTCGTCTGCGGCGCGAACCCGTCGTGCGCGAAAGGAATCTTGTGTCGCTGCTTCTCAAAGTCGCCGCGTTTGTAACGCGCCGCCGTGACCAGCCCTTTGCTGTCCATGAAGAAGCACCGTCGCATCGCCTCCTCGTGCGTCAGCCCGAACCGCTTCTCCAGGCACATCGCGACCAGCTCGCCTATACCGACGCCCGCCTCGCCGGCGCCGTAGAACAGGAACGTCTGATCTTTCAGTTCCGGAACGTCCGGCAAACGCGACGCGCTGAGTAACCCCGCCAGCGCGACGCACGCCGTGCCTTGGATGTCGTCGTTGAAGCACGGCTGTTTTCGGCGGAACTGTTCCAACAAACGGAACGCGTTTTGGTTCCCGAAATCCTCGAACTGCACCAAGCACCGCGGCTGCCACGACCGCATCTCCGCCATGAACTCCTCCACCAAAGAGTCGTATTCAGACCCGCGAAGACGACGACGGCGCAGGCCTTTGTATTTCGGATCGCCGAGAAGCGACTCGTTGTCCGTGCCGACGTCCAAACACACCGGAAGACACTGTTTCGGGTCGACGCCCGCGCACACCGTGTAGAGCAGGATTTTGCCCTCCGCGATGGCCATACCGCCGGCGCCCAAGTCGCCGAGACCCAGAATGCGCTCGCCGTCCGTCACCACCGCGACTTTCAGCCCGCCGTCGCTTCCGAAGCGACCGCCGATCGATCGCGCGACGCTCAACTCTTTCGGCGCGCGCTCGCGCAGCGCAACGCCGACGTTTCCGGCGTCGTCCGCGGTGATGTACACGCCGTTGGTTTTTACCGGTAAACGGTGGTACGTCTCGCACGCCTCGCCCACCGTGGGCGTGTACACGAAGGGCATGATCTCCATCGCGTTCGTCATGAGCAGTCTGTAAAACGCGTCGGCGTTTTCGCTCTGCAGCTTTCGCAGGAACACGTACTTGTCGATGGGCAAAGGCGCGGCGCGGAACGCGCGGAGCGCGGCGCCTGCGCGTGGAAGGCGAGAAGAGGGGTCCGACAAAAAGGAGGCGAGAGGGCGCGGTGATAATAGGAAGAGCGTTTGGTGAGTGACGCGTGAAGGGACGTTCGCGGCCGCGGCGCTCGTCGGCGGCGGTCCTCCGCGGCGCGGGATCCCACGCGACGTTCGACCACGTCGTCGTCGGCGGTAGGCACTCGGTCGGCACGCGTCTCCGCCGCGAACGCACCCAGGGCGGCGGACATCGCGACTCTCTCGGAAGCGGAGGCTCGAATCCGCGCCAGGCGCTCTTCGCGTCGGGCGTGACGCGCGGCGCGGCGCGAGAGTGGCCGGGGGAGTGCGGAGCGACGCGCGAAGCGCGGCAGCGGCGAAAGAAAGTCGCCATCAGTCACGCGACGGGCGACACCGTCCAACGCCGCGGTTCTCAGCGACGAGTCTGTTTCCGAGTCTGTTTCCCGCGCCGATCTCGGTCGGCCGAGCGAAAGAAACCCCGACTGCTTCGGTGGCAGAGGGAGTCAGTCGTAGTGTCGAGAACGTCGGCTTTTCGCGTTCGTGATTCGGTTCGCGTGACTGAACGCGCGTGCGATCGATTCCGATTTCGGACGTGATTTCTTTTTTTGTTTGCGAAGAAAAAAACAATTCTTGTCGACTCCCCCCGCTTTTCCGATCCCCGTCGCGCTTACTCCGCTTATCCCACCGAATCCCGTCGCGCGTGCTGTGAGCCTCTCGAGTTCCAGTCGGGTTCCGCGAACCGGTTCGCGACGAGTTTTTTTCCCGTCGTTTTCCCGTTTCGCGAGCGCGCATGTACAACCCCGCGTGCGCGTCTGCCGGCATACCCGCACGCACCTCACCACCTGCAAGTCACACCCGACTTCGCAATGGCTGCCGTTACCATGTCTATGGCCGCTGTCAAGCCCGCCCTCGTCGGCGCGAACAAGTCCGCCTTCAAGGGCACCCGCGTCTCCGCGGTCGCGCCCAAGAAGGTGGCCGGCGGCCGCGCCACCCTCCAGGTACGAACACCGGCGATGCGCCCGCCCGCACCGGCCCCGGCGACGGACGCCAGCCTCGAGACGATCGCGCGAGCGCGCGCGCGTCCACGCGCGCCTCTCGATCGAATCGCGCGCGCGTCGTACGACGTCGTCGCCGCGTCGACCACGCGCGCGCGCGGCGACACCGGATCGCGCGACTCGTCGAAAACGCGAGCCATCGCACCGATCCAGGGTCCAGCGCGTCGCGTGCGGAGAGGATATGCCCCCGGATCGCCGCGCGCGCGAGCCGAGGCGAGCGCGGGATTCCGTCGGCGCTCACCGCGACGCGCGCCGCGCTCGGCGTGGCGTGCGACGCGCGCGTCAGACGCCCGTCCCCGCGCGCGCGACCCGGCGCACGTCCGCGCTCCGGGAGCGCTCCGCGCGCATCCACCGGCTCTTTATCCACTCGCTGCCGTTTGGAGAGCTAGCTGGCACTCGGACCCGGCCCGGTCGAACCCTGGTTTCTTGAGTCACGAGCCGGGTCGGCGAAAAAGCGAAAAACGTTTCGTGCTCTCGGGGTATTTTTTTCCGAAGTTTTTTCTCTTCACGCGATTCTTCAACGCGTTCGACTGACCTTCGATCCCGTAACCCGCGACCCTAACCCGTTTAACGTCATGACAGGTCCACAACGCGTCCCAGAAGGAGATGCGCGACCGCATCGCGTCGGTGAACTCCACGAAGAAGATCACCTCGGCGATGAAGCTCGTCGCGGCGGCGAAGGTGCGCCGTGCGCAGGATGCCGTCATCAACGCGCGTCCCTTCTCCGAGTCGCTCGTCAAGGTGCTCTTCGCCATCAACACGCGTCTCGCGGGCGAGGACGTGGACGTGCCTCTGTGCGCGGTGCGCCCCGTGAAGTCGGTCCTGCTGCTCCTCTGCACCGGTGACCGCGGCCTGTGCGGCGGCTTCAACAACTTCATCATCAAGAAGACGGAGCAGCGCATCGCCGAGCTCAAGGCGCAGGGCGTCGAGGCGAAGCTCGTGACCATCGGCAAGAAGGGCACGACGTACTTCAAGCGCCGCCCCGAGTACAACCTCGTGAAGTCCTTCGCGATGGGCCAGGCGCCCAAGACCGAGGAGGCGCAGGCGATCGCCGACGAGGTGTACGCCGAGTTTGTCGGCGAGGAGGTTGACAAGGTGGAGATGGTGTACTCGCGCTTCGTGTCCCTCATCCTCGCCGAGCCCTCCATCCAGACCATCCTGCCTTTGTCCAAGGAGGGTGAGATCTGCGACGTGAACGGCGAGTGCGTCGACGCCGCGCAGGACGTGGTGTTCACGCTCACCTCCGAGGATGGCCAGTTCGCCGTCAAGTCGGAGACGGTGGAGACGGAGGTTGCGGGTTTCGAGGGCGTCATGCAGTTCGAGCAGGACCCCAACCAGATCCTCGACGCGCTGCTTCCCCTGTACATGAACTCGCAGATCCTTCGCGCGCTCCAGGAGTCGCTCGCGTCCGAGCTCGCCGCGCGCATGAACGCCATGTCCAACGCCACCGACAACGCCAAGGACCTCTCCAAGAGACTCACCGGCGAGTACAACCGCAAGCGCCAGGCGAAGATCACCTCGGAGATCATCGAGCTCGTCGCCGGTGCCGCCGCCGCGTAAGCGTCTCTTTCGACGGAGCGTCGATTCGCATCGATGGGGTGTTTGGCGTGGAGGGGATTCCGGAACGCGCGGCTAGGCGCGTCCGGATGCGACGGTGATTTTGTAGGGCGACGAGAGCGAGGAGGTCATTTTCGATTTCGAATGTGTGATTGCGGGGCGCCGCGCGGCGCCGGCGAGGACGACGACGGAGACGTACCGTCGCCTCGCCCGGGTACTCGAGACGGCTGAATTCAGCCGTCGGCTTTTAATACGAAGCTTACAAAAGCGGGTACAAGTAAAAAAGCTTCTTCTTATCTAAGACTGTTCTCGTCTCTCGCTCGTCTCAGGCGCTCGTCATACGGCGCTCGTCGTCAGAACCACTTTTCCACCGCGTGCGTCTTCCCCCACGCCCTGGCGTGCTTTTCCACGAGCGCGCACGCGGGCGCGACGCACAACGTAAGAAACGCGATCCACCCTTTGGGCCAAGTTCCGTCGAAGGCCACCGCGGCGGCGAGCGCGATCGCGACGCTTCTTAATTCGCGTCGCGGCGAGACCAAGTTCAACGTCAAAGACGTCAACGACGCGACGAGTGAGGTTTTCGATATCACGTAAACAGCAGCGCACGAGCTGGTGGCCATGAGCGCGGCGTTCGATCGCAGCATGTTTTTTTGCGACAGCTTCTTCTTCTTCACTAAAGTCTGCGCGAAAAACTCCATGACGAACGCGGCGTTGAGCAAAAGCCAGTGCGCGCGGAAAAACGTCTCATCCGCCAAACCGTTAACATCGTTCGTTCCGTCTCTTTTCGTACACGCCCGTAACGCGACGCCCACGTTCAAGCCGTGCTGCAGGACGTGCTTCAAAAACACGTACTGCGTTTTTTTCATCCGGTACAGAGCGCGGACGTTTCGTCTCGAGGTTCCTCCAGAGGTTGCGGCTTCGTTTAAGTCGTTTCTGTAATTGTCCGAGAAGCGATTCACCGGGAACGCGGCGCGCGCGAGCCACGGCGCCGTCGCCATTAACAACGCCAAACACGCGCCTTTCCGTCCGAACGCCGCCACTGCGTTCGGCGTGACCCTCAGAAACACCACCTGCGTTAGGTTTAAGATCTGGTAAAACAAATGTTCGACGATCTCCTCCTTCGTCACTGTCTGGTCGTCATCCAGCGCGCCGCTCGCGCGGTTGCGCAGGCGCGCTTTTGGGATGCCGAAATCCAACGCAGCCGTGGCCGTGAGCGCGCACCCGGAAACGCCGAGCAGCACGTCGTACAGAAACGCGCCGGAGACCTCTCCGTGGCGTCCGAGAGGCAGGGCGACGAGCTCGAGCGGAGGCTTAGAGCCGTGGCCGAACGATACCGGCGAGGTGCGCGCCAGGAGGTCCGCCACGCCGACGAGCAGGAGGAGAAGGTGCGCGGCGCCCGCGAGCCGGTGCCCTCGGCCGAACCGAGGCGCGAACAGACGCGGGGCGTGCGGCGCGACCACCGAGAGCACCCACGCGAAGTACGCGGCGGCGCACACCGCGCACGTCGCCAGGAGGCGAGACATCGCGCGGGCGAGCGACCCGCGGCGCGCGCGCGCGCGGGAGACGTCTGTCGATGTCACGCGAACAAGAAGCGCTTTCGCGTGCCGTGTTTGCGTGAAATTTCCAAGAGAACAACGAAGTCAACGTTTTATCGTCGAGTTATAACTCGAGAACCAACTGGAGCACGGCGAAGCCACGTCCGCTCGACAACTGGAGCGATCGTTCGTCGGGCGCAATCAAACAGTTCGAGAGCGCGCCCGACCCGTCGGCACGCGCGGATCTCCTCTCTTTCCCATTCGCGTCACGCACGACTCGATGGCCAAGACCAAGGTCCCCCCTCCCTCGACGCTCGCGGCGATGCTGCCCGCGCTCCCGCCTCAGGCGGTCGCGATCCTCGACCGGACGGTCTCCCTCGGCTCCGCGGCGTGCGCGTGGATCCTCGCGCAGGAAAAGGCGACGCTCGCGGCGTACGCCGGCGCGGCGATCCTCGCGTACGTCCTGCTCTCCGTGCTGCTCTCGCCGCGCGTGCCGCGGGTTGACGTGCGCCTGACTGAGGAGGAGAAGCGCGGCGTCCCCGGCAAGAAGTGGAAGCCCGGCACGAAGTTTCCCGCCGATCGCATCCCGTGCTACGACCCGGGCACGTTCGACGTGCTCGGTCCGGACATGAAGGCCATGACCCGAGACGAGGTGGTGGCGAAGATCGAGAAGGCGCGCGCCGCGCAGGCGCAGTGGAAACACTCCAGTTTCAAACAACGACGGTTTCTGCTGAAGGTCATCGCGCGGTTCATCCTGGACAACCAGGATGACATCTGCCGCGTCTCCGCGCGCGACTCCGGCAAACCCCTGGTGGACGCGGCGTTCGGCGAGATCCTCGTGACGCTGGAGAAGATCAAGTGGTTGTTAAGGGAGGGCGAGCGGTGGTTAAAACCGGAACGCCGATCGGCGGGGCTGATGATGTTTTACAAGTCCGCGCGCGTGGAGTATCGCCCGGCGGGCGTGATGGGCGCGATCGTTCCTTGGAACTACCCCTTCCACAACGTCTTCAACCCGTTGCTCGCGAACGTGTTCGCGGGTAACGCGCTGGTGGTGAAGGTGAGCGAGCACGCGTCCTGGTCGTCGCTGTACTACGGGCGTGCGATCGAGGCGTGTCTGGAGGCGGCGGGCGCGCCCAAAGACCTCGTGCAGATCGTGCACGGGTACGCCGAGGCGGGCAACGCGATCGTCACCGGCGGCGCTGACAAAGTCGTCTTCGTCGGATCCACCGGCGTCGGTCGCGCGGTGATGCGCGCCGCCGCGGACACGCTCACGCCCGTGGTGTTGGAACTCGGCGGCAAAGACCCGTTCGTGGTGCTGGACGACGCGGACCTGTCGCAGTGCGTGCCCATGGCGTTGCGGGGCGCGTTCCAGAGCTGCGGCCAGAACTGCGCCGGCGCCGAGCGCTTCTACGTGCAGGAGAAGGTGCACGACGCGTTCGTGAAACGCGTGATGCTCGCGGCGAACCAGCTGCGGCAGGGCTGGGCGCTGTCTCCCGGCGTGGACTGCGGCGCCATGTGCATGCCCAACCAGGCTGCGTACGTGCACGCGCTGGTGGAGGACGCCGTGGAGAAGGGCGCCAAGGTGCTTCGCGGCGGCGAACTTCCCGACCCGCAAAAGGTTGGCGGCCAGTTTTACCCGCCCACCGTGCTCGTCGACGTGGACCACTCCATGCGCATCATGCGCGAGGAGGTGTTCGGCCCGGTGCTGGCGATCGTCAAGTTCAAAACGGACGACGAGGCGGTTACGCTCGCGAACGACTGCGCGTTCGGTTTAGGGTCGAACGTTTTTGGGTCGAAGAAAAGAGCGCTGAAAGTCGGGAACGCTTTGAACGCCGGGATGACCACGGTGAACGATTTCTGCGCGACGTACATGGCGCAGTCGTTACCTTTCGGCGGCGTCAAGGAGAGCGGATTTGATCGGTTCGCCGGTATCGAAGGTTTAAGAGGGTGTTGTCACGTCAAGTCCGTGGTCGTGGACGGCGTTCCTTTCATCCGAACGGACATTCCCCCTCCGTTACAGTACCCGGTGAAACCGAACGCGTTTGCGTTTTGCAAGTCGCTGTGCCACATGTTCTTCGGCCTCGGTTTAGGGGAGAAAATCGCGGGGCTCGGCATGCTCGCCAAGGCGTTCGTCGCGCCCGCCGATTCGAACGCCAAGAGGGACTGAGTATCCAGAAGACAAAAGGGCGGTGGAGAGTTTCGGGGGTGGGTGGCGCGTATATATCGTGTGATGAAACGCTCTCGTCTCCGCGCGTCCGCGCGCTCGTCACACGGCGCGCGCGGAGCATCCGCTTTTTCGCGAAACTCGACAGACACAGTTCACATTCACAACTCGTTCCTTCTCTTTCCGTCATCTCGTTTCGACGTTCGAACGCTCGCGCAAGGAGGGAGGTCAGTCTCGGCCGCGCGCGGCGTGGAATCATGGCGCCGCTCGTCCGCGCGAGGCAGCGCCGCAAGAGACTCGCGGTGTGCGCGCTGTGCGGCGTCGTCGGCCTGCTCGGTTTCGGTACGACGCGGAACGCGAATCAGTCCCGCGGCCCCAATCGCGAGGATGACGCCCCGACCGATTCGTCTGACATCCACCAACCCCCTTCCCCCAGCGATCGCGCAGGCGCTACGCGTTCGCGGCGCGCGGGACGACGTGTTCGGCGACCGGGACCACGGCGCGTTCCGAATCGCGCGCGACGCGCACTTCGAGCGGAGGCACGACGGCCCGTCAAACGCGGCGCGCGCGAGTCTCCGGAGCCATCACGGAAGGCACGCGCCGCTCCGAGACGGACTCGACGAGTCGTCCGACGCCGGGCGCGACGGCGCGAACCGGGACCTGGACATCGACCGAGTCAGCCACGCGCTCGGTTTGTCCAGCCACGCGCTCCACCGGCACCGCGAGCGCGTCTCGGAGGAGAGCGACGCCGGCGAGCGAACGGTGGGGGGTTCGAACCCGCGGAGTACTCCGCGCGACGGCGACGACGGCGCGAGACTCGGCGGCGCGCGGGCGCCGCCGTTTTCGGACGACGCGCGCGGAGACCTGGACCAAGTCTCCGCGTCTGTCGCGCTCGCCTTCGACCCCGATTTATTCGCGCGCCGCGACGAGGACGAGGACGAGTGCCACGCGGTTGAAAACGCGGACGTGTGGGCTGAGCCCGCGGTCGGGGTCACCGCGAACGGTGCTTTAAACGCGAAGCAAACGGCGGGTGAGTGTTGCGCGGCGTGCGCGGCGCTGGGCGAGCTTCGGTGTAACCTGTGGACGTGGTCCCCCGAGACGCACGCGTGTTTCCTGAAACGCGGCGCGACGCCGTACCAGCCGCTGGACCGAAGGCCGGGCATAACGCTCACCGCGGGGGCGATATGGCCGAAAATGCCCAAGTACGACGCGAAGCGCGTCGAAAGCGCGAAAGAAACTTTTTCAAGCGCGACCGAGACGGACAAGACCTTGTCTTTCTCGAATCGGAATCGGAATCCGATCTCCGCGGATCCCTCGCATGTTCCCCTCGCGTCTTCGTGTATCACCACCATGATCACGTCCAACGGCCAGCCGTACATGAATTGGCAGACGCGCGTGTTTTATCAGACGTGGCTCGAAGCTAAGAAAGAGCCGGGGTCCCCTTTGGTGCACTTCACGCGCGTTCTGCACCGCACGAGGGACGACGAGCTCGTGCGCGAGATCCCCACGGTCCGCATAGACCCGACGCACCCGGAATGCGACAACGGGTGCGATTACGCGGTGAAGGACCGCGCGCGCGCCATCGCGACGTGGGCGACGACGCCCGACGCGCGGCGGTGTTCGCACGTGCTCATGGCGGAGGCGGATTATTTGATGGTGCGCTCGCCGCCTCCCTCCGTGATGCTGCAGAGAGGTCACACGTACGGTTTCCTGTTCGGGTACATCATCCCGTGGCACGCGGACGCGATGCCGGCGTCGGAGCGGCTGGCGGAGCAGGCGTTCGGTACGGACCCTACAAAATGGCCGGCGATGGAATCCGTGCCGCAGTCTGGGAACGCGCCGCAGGTGGTGCACGCGGACGACCTGGCGGTTGTGGCGGCGGCGTGGGCGGACTCCGTGGAGTTCGGGGAGAGCGACCCTGTTGTCAAGCGCGTGTTCGGGTGGGTGCGGGACATGTACGCGTTCGACTTCGCGGCAAGAAAAGTGGGCGTGACCGTGCATTACCCGCCGGTGCCGCTGAACAAGCTGATGGTGCAGCCGCCCGCGGACACCGACCTGGGCGCGGGGTGCTTGATGCACTACACGTGGTCGCCGATTTTGAGCGATAAAAGCGGGCGGGAGCTGTGGAAGTTCGACAAGCGGTCGTTCCGGGGAGGCCCAGGGTCCACCGCGCACTTCACCGTGTTAGAGCAGCAAACTCTGCCTCCTCCGTGGGACGAAGAAAAGGGGTTCAAGCTGCAAGCCGGCGAGGCGGTGACCGAGCCCGGATTGGCGCTCATGCGTTTGATGGCGGAGACGTTCAACAAAGGCGTCGCGAAGCTGACAAAGTTCCCGGAAGGCACACGCGACGCGGAGGACGTGCGCCGTGTGCGGCAAGAGGGCTGGTGAGTGGTAGGACGCTGTGAACGCCGTTTAAACGGGAACGAGTCGAACGGCGACGATAGGAAGACTAGACGTACACGCCGTTTCGCTTCGCGAACATAAGGAAGGCTGTTTTCGCCAAAAAGTGTCGTCTCGTGAAAAACGCCACATTTTCGTGCCCGAACCTAAATCTCGGCGCCCGCCGCGTCGGGACGTATCGGATGCCGCTCGACGCGGCGGATCGTCGCCCGGAGCGCGCACACCGCGCAGCGCTCCCCGCTCGCGACTCTCCCTCGTCCGCAGGACAGTTCCGTGTGACACTTGATGTCCAGGAAAATGGCTGCTTTCACGCTCACGAACGCTCGCGCCATGCTCACCGCCCCCGTCGCCGCGTCGGTTGGCGGCCGCGCCGCGAAGGCGGCGGTTTCCGCCGCGAAGGCTGCGCCGGCGTTCGCGCGCGTCTCCGTTCCCGCGCGTCACTTCAACGGCCTCGCCGCGTCCGGTATCTCGAGTGCGTTCCGCGCGCCCGTCGCCGCTCGCGCGTTCCACCTCACCGCGTTCGCCGCGGACGAGGAGGGCGCCGAGGCGCCCGCCGAGGGACCGGTCAAGCTGTACGTCGGAAACCTGTCCTGGGGCATGGACGACGCGTCGCTCGGGGACCTGTTCGGCGAGTACGACGCCTCTGAGATGACCGTGGTCAGGGACAACGAGTCCGGCCGCTCGCGCGGCTTCGGGTTCGTCACTCTCGCCGACCAGGCGAGCGCGGACAAGGCCATCGCCGCGCTCGACGGCGTGGTACGTGCGCCCCCTCCCGAATCCAATCGCGAATTCCGCCCCGAGATAACAAACGCGACGTGGGGCTCGGCGGCGGTCGGGAATTCCGGGCGTTTCGCACAACGCTTTCAGTCGGCATAAAGCGTAAACGCTGCTCCTCACCCTCGAAACTGACGCGCGATCCGATCCGTCCCGTATGCCTCTTGTCCTCGCAGGAAGTGGACGGGCGCCCCCTTCGCGTGAACATCTCCGTCGCTCGCGGTGAGCGCCCCGAGCGCGCTCCCCGCGAGCGCGGCGAGTCCTCGTACTCGTTCGACGCGCGCAAAATCTACTTCGGCAACCTGTCGTGGGGCATGGACCACCTCGACCTGCAGGATCTGTGCGGCGAGTTTGGCACGGTTGAGGATTCGCGACTCATCACCGACCGCGAGACCGGCCGCTCGCGCGGCTTCGGCTTCGTCACCATGTCCACCACCGAGGAGGCGGAGGAGGTTGTGCGCCAGCTCAACGGCCAGGACGTCGACGGGCGCGTCCTGCGCGTCAACATCGCCAACGTCGACAAGTGATGATGAATCCGAAGCGCATTCGCGAATCGCGACGACGACTACGCGTCGCGAACGCCGCGCCGTACCATATATCATAGTGCTGCCTTTTCGAAAAACGTGTATTGCGAGCCGATAGTAGCGGGTGCGAGGAGGGGTCCGCGGGGACCCTCGGGATAAATAGGTGGGTGGAGAGTCATGAGGCGCGCCTCCCGGTGCGGGGGCGTTTGTAACGAACCAAACAGCTTTAAAAAATCCACATTCCACGCCCTCTTGCGTCGAGCGACGGTTTCGACCGAGTCCGAACCTGGGCGGATTCCCGCGAAAACTCGCGCCACCTGATTGGCGGTCCCGCCGAAGCGTCGCAGTCGCGCTCGCGCCACGCGCGGTCCGGCGCCATGGAGGGCTTCGTGCAAGGCCACGCGTTGCCCGAGGTGTTCGAGCGCGAGGTCCTGACGCGGCTTGACACGCACGACACCGCGATGCTCGCTCGCGTCTCGCGCGCCGCGAGGCACGCCACCGTCCGCGCGGGCGCGCGCGCGCAGCTGACGGTGTCTTCGAGCTGCCGGACGCTGCGCATGGCGCGGTGGGGACGGGACAACGGCATGCCGTGGGACTGGCGCGTGTGCGCGGCGGCGGCGCAGGCGGGGAACCTGCGCGTGCTGGAGTGGGCGCGCGCGGAGGGGTGCGGGTTCCCGTGGGACGTGCTCTGCGCGTTCGCGGCGGGGGGGGGGAGCGTGGATGTGCTGCGCTGGGCGAGAGAGAAAGCCTACCCTCGATGCCCGTGGGACGCCGAGACGTGCGCGGCGGCGGCGGAAAAGGGACACCTCGAGGTCGTGCAGTGGTGCGTGCGGCGGGGATGCCCGTGGGACAAGCGCACGATACAGCTCGCGCGGAACAACGGACACGCGCACGTCGTGGCGTGGGCGCGCGCCGCGGGATGCCCCGAAGCCGACGGATGACGACAAACGCGAAAAAACGTCGCGTGTCATATGCGTAAAAATGAGTTGTAAAGATTTCATCGTATCGTACGTCGCGCGACGATAAACGAGCCGAGCAACGCAACCGCCCACGAAGCCTCTCGTCCTCCTAAACGCGCGTCGCGCACATCACACGACACTCTCTTTCACGCTCGTCTCGAATCATCCCCTTTCAAAAAGTATTTTCGTCTCCCGTCGGACGCCGCGACAAAAAGCGTCATCGCGCGCGTCGGAGTCTCGCGCCGGCGTCGTGTACAGCGTCGCGTCGCGCGTTATCAGCGCCGGAACGCGGATTCCGCCGCGTCGCCGCGTCGCCCCGCGTCCCGGCGTTTCTGCGCGAGCGCGGGGTCCGCGCGCGTCTCGCGCGCCGTCACCCCCCCCATCGCCGCCTGCACCGCCGCCGCCGCCGCCGCGTGCATCGCCTCGCGGTGCATCGCCGCCTCCACCTCCGCGGGGGAGTTCCCGTCGAACAGAGACGATAAGCCGCTTAGGCCGGAAACCGCCGGCCCGGCGTTTAACCCCGACGTGTGGCGCGCGTCGTCCAGCTCCGAGCCCGCCGACTGACGACGCGCCGCGCCCTCGCCGTTGGTTTTCACGCCGACGTTCTGCGCGTTCCCGCTGTACCAGGCGTACAGCGCCTGTAAAGGCGCAACCGTCGCGGGAGACGCCCAGGAGGGGTTCAACGCGGAGACGCCGCCGTTCGCCGCCGGCGACGGCGCGAGCGCGCCGGCGCCGCCCGCGGCGGCCATCGAGAGCTGCGCGATCCACTCGGGCGAGCGCATGAGCGCCGCCGCCGCCGCCGCCGCGTCCGCCGCGTCGCGCGGGCGGTGCGCGCCGGGAGGGGGCGAGAAGATGGACGCGCGCGCGTCCAGCGCCTCCGCGCCGAACGAGACGGACGGCCGGCGCGCGCCGGGCCGGCCCCCCGCGTCGGCGGGCGCCATCGCCGGCGCTCTTTGGAAAAAGCTCGACAGACGCGACGCTTGCTTCGCCGCCGCCGCGGGGTCCGCGGGGAGGAAAGGCTTACCGAAACCGTCGTGGCCCGTCTTCACCATCCCGAGATCCCCCCCGGCGCCGAACGCGCCGTAGTACATGGAGGGCGCGGGCGCTCGCGTCTGCACGCCATCGCGCGCCGCCGCGGCGGCGCCGGCGCCGTAGCCCTTCTCGACGACGGCGCCGGCGGCGCCGTCCGCCAGCCTGGCGGTGACGGACCCCGCGCCCAGCCACTTGAGGTCTCCCCGGCCTTTGGTCTTGCCCTCGTGCTCGACGAACGCGAGCACGCCGACGCGGATCAAGATGGACGCGACGTCGTGCAGACGCCGCGCCGCGCCCGCGAGCGCGCCGGTGCCGAGCGCGCCCGGCGCATCCGGCGCGGGCACGCCCCCGAGCTTCAAAGCCGACGCGCAGGCGTCGAAAGCGACGGGCGCGCCGTTTGAGGCGCCGACGTGCCTCATGAGTCTCGCCGCGAGGCTCTTGAGGGAAGATGCGTCTCCGGACAGGTCGTTATCCCCGGAAGCGCGTTCCGTCATCTCTTCCGCGCGAAGCTTCTCCAAACACGCCTCCACGCGCGTCGCGCCGTGCCACTTGCACGCGCCCTTGCTGATGCGCTCCGTCACGCCAACCGCTTCTAAAACGTTCATCACGTCGTACAGGCGTCGGCGCTTCACGCCGAGGCGCTCGGCGAGCGCGTCCACGGGGACGTTCCCGTGCCACGGCGCGGTCGACCCGGAGTGGCGCTGCACAGACCCATCCGGGTTTTTGACCACGGCGGCGCGACCGCCGCCCACGGCGTCGCGATTGGACGCGTCGAATTCGCCCACGATGCGGTCGGTGATGGACGCCAGAGAGTGGTCCTTGCGCGCGTACCCGGGACCGGCGCCGCCGGCGCCGGCGGCGGCCGCGCGCGGCGCGGGCGGCGCGCCCGCCAAAGAGTGGTCCGTGACGTGCATGAAGACGCCCGCGGAGTGGGATCCGCGTCTGGCCGTCTCCCCGGGGCTCATCCAGGGCGCGTCGCCGGCGAGGAGTTTGCGCGCCGACGAGAAGTCGGCGGGCGCCGACTCTGGGTCTTGCTCCAAGCCCGAGCGGCGCTTACGCGCCTCGGTGAGCGGCGAGAAGAGCAGCCTGGTGGGCGCGAGGCCGTCCGGCGAGCGGTCGCCCGCGGAGCTTAAAAGCGCGCCGCGGGACAAACCGACGTTCTCGTGGCCTCCGGGGGCGGCGTGCGGCGCGCCCGCGGCGTGGGACCCGCCGCCGAAAACGGCGGACTGGAACGCCGTGTCCATGCCCAGCCTCCGCGCGGGGTGCGCCGGCGCGCCGCCGAGCGCGCTGTCGTCCAGGCGCGAAACCGCGTGCGCGTGGGGACCCACCACGCCGCCGCCGACGGTGTGCGCCAGCCCGCCGACGCTGTGCGCGGCGGCGGGGAGCGCCGCGGGGGGAGGCATCGCAGCCGCGTCCGCGTGCGCCGCCGCCGTCGCCGGCACGGCGGAGCCCATCTCCCGGCCGCCCATCACCGTCGCCGGCGTGGGCGCCTTGTTGGAGCCCCCCGTGTGCGCGTGCGGCTCGGCGAAGAGCGCGTCGAGCGAATCGCGCGCCGAGGAGGCGTCCATCGCCGCCGCGGCGTGCTGCGCCGCGGCTTTGGCGGCGGCGCCGTCGCGCGCCCCCGACCCGAGCACGGAAAGCAGCCAGCTGTGCGGCGAGAGCACCGGCTTCGGCTTGCCGTTGCCCGAGTCGAGAGCGTCGAGCGTCGCGCGCGGTTGCGCCGTCATCTCAGAAGCGACGTTCTCCTTCGCCTCCTTGGCGACGGCGGCGGGCGACGACGCGTCGGCGTGCGCGTTCGGCGCGGGTGCGGCGGTCGCCACGGCGGCGCGCGCCTGTTCCGTCGCCTCGCGCTTTTCGCGCGCCTCGCGTCGCGCGGCGGCGGCGCCGGTGACCGATCGGGTCTTGTTCGCCACCGACAGGGGGCTCTGCTTGAACGCCGAGCCGAGCGAGCCGAGCGAGCCGAGCGAGCCGAGCGACGCGCCCGCCGAGTTGAGGTGCGCGGCGGCGGCGGCGGAGTTGGGCGTGGGACCCTGCGACACGCGACGCGTCGGCGTGAACTTCTCGCGCGTCTCGTCGAGATTCTCGGCGGCGTCGCCGTCGAGCGCCCCCGCGGCGCCCTTCGCTCCGCCCACCGGCGTGTACACCGGGGGCTGGTTGAGAAGCGCGTCGTGCGACACAAACGCCTGCGCTCTGTCGAAGCCGGGCTTCATGTTCATGTTGTCCATGGCGTACGGCAACGCGAACGGGTTACCGCCGAGGCCGATTTGGAGTCCCCCGGAAACGAAGCCCCCGGTGGGACCCGCCAAGTCCCCGGGCGTCGTGAAGACATCCGCGAACGACTTGACGCCTCCGTCGGGCGTCCCCGCGTTTGGCGCGCCCGTCCCGTTAACAACGCCGGCGAGCTCCTTGAACCCGGGGTAAGCGTCGTACGCGGACGGGACCATGTTTGGACCCATGCCTTGGACGGTGCCGGGACCCAGACCGGCGTTTGTGGCGACGTCGAAGCCGCCGAACAGGTCCGAAGGCGGCAAACCATCGAGTCTTGGATCCCGGTGATGAGGAGCGGCGACGCCGTACGCGTCGGCGCGCGCGCGCTTGGGAGAGCGCGCGCGCGCGTCGAGATGCGCGCCTGAAACCGCGCGCTTGCTCCCCGTGGGGAAGGAAGGGCGCCCGCCGTGCGACGCGCGCGCGGGGGCGAGGGCTCCGTGCTCGTGGGGGGGGACCGGTGCGCGGTTCGCGTCGAGCGCGACGGGGGACTTCCAGCCCTTCCAGTCGGCTGCGGATTGAGGTACAGGAGCGCGGAGACGAACGGAGAGGAAAAAGAGGAGCGTTTTACGCGTCAATAAGCTTCCGACGAAAAAGCGGAGGACGACGTTCATCGGGGCGGCGCGCGCGGGGATATCGGGGACACCCGGGGGCGCCCGGGGGCACCCGGGGGCGGGCGGGGACGGCGCGCGGTATCGTTCGGGATGAGCCGGGACGCGCGCGCGCGTCCCCGGGACGCCCCGGGTATCCCCTCTGGACGCGCGCGCGACGCGTCCGGGGGTGGGAGACGAATCGTTTGACGCGGAGCCGCGCGCACCTCCGAGCGAGCAGCGGATGCGGAGACACGCCGCGCCCTTGGGCACGTCGTTGTTGGCGAGGACGCGGATAGGGCCGGAGACGCCGCTGCCCAGGAACGCGTCGCCGTCCTCGGAGAAGATCCCGAACAGAAGTCTGTCGTCGCGGAGGGGCGGAGGAGGGAAGCGCGCGTGAGCCGGCGTCGGCGCGTGACGGGCGCTTCGTTCGTTTTTCGTGATTGGCGTTTCGCGAATCGCGCGACTGTTCGCCCGTGCCGAGTTTTCGCGAAAACGACCGTTCGCGAAGAAAAAACGCGACAGAAAAAAAACGCACCTGAAAACCTTGCACTTGTTGGGCCCGAACGCGCAGACGTGGTTGGACGCCTCGTCGATGCTGATGAACAGGTTCCTGGCGTCCTTCCACTTGTCCTGCCCCGTCTCGGGCTTGGCGGGCTCCTTCCCCGCGCCCTTCTGCGTGCGCCCCTGCTTCCCGAACCGCTGGATCGCGGAGAGGATCGGACCGGCGCACCCCTTGGCGCACCGCGCGCGCGTCACCGGGAGCCACGCGTTGTCGGAGCCCTCGTCGGTCAAGGGCGCGCCGTTCAAACCGAGCGCGGGCGTTTGACCGGGCACTTTCGGTCCGCCGGAAACGAGCGGCTCCGCGTACACCAGGTAGATCAAAGCTCTGACCGACGCGCCGTTGTACAGCTTGAGCTCGTACTCCAACGCGCTGTCGCGCATGGACGCCGGTACGTCGAGCGAAAAGCTCCGCTCCGTCGCTTCGTAGATGTTCAGCGCGGACGGATCATCCGAGCGCTCGTGCACGTTCACCCCGAACCTTTTGCCGAAAGAAGCCTTGTCGAACGTCAACTCCACCTGGTTGTACGAACGCTTCTTCTTGCCCAGCTTGTACGCGCTGCGGAGTTGCGTTTTTTTAAAGTTAAGTTAACCGCGAAACCGAGTGAAACGGACCGTCAGCTTTTTTGCCGTGCGGGCATTCAGTCGGGAGGTGTCGTCTTCGGCGGACGCGCGAGCGCGGATCGCGAGGCGGAGGGCGGGGAAACGGTGCGGTCGGGAGGGTGCGGGGACGCGCGGTCGGCGCGCGCGGCGTATCGGGGCGTGCGCGTCGAGCCGCGCGCGCGCGCGTCGACGGGGAACGTCACGCGCGAGGTCTTCTCGTCGCGTGGCGCGATACGCCTCGCGGGACGCGCGCGGCGGCGCGCGCGCGTCGAGCCGCGCGATGTGCCGTTGTCGGGGAAGACGCTCGGCGCGTGGGGAGGGACGCACCGAACTTCGTGCGTCTCGCGCTCGGGCTCCGTGCGCTCGACGAACCCGTTGGGGTGCGCGGTGATCACGGGGCACGGTACGAGCGTGGACGGGTCCTCCACGATCGCGGGAGCCGCCGCGGCGCGCTTGGGCGCCCCCGCGCCCGCCTTGCTGACGGCCGGCATGGCGTGACTGGAGGTGCGAGCGGGATCCGTTGTCCGGGGATTCGCCGAGTACGGGCGCGAGGCGTGCGGCGCGCGTGCGCGTGCGTGTCTCTCGAGCGCGCGACGTAGAGGGCTCAGCGGCGTGCGATGGCTCACACGCTCCGTGAGCAACGTTCGTACCGTGCGTGCGCGCGCGGTGCGAAGTACGCGCGTCGTGGATCTCGCGCCAGGGAAACACACGGAAAAGCTACGGCTCTTCACCGCGTTTTCGCACTCAACGGCTCGGGACGAGTCCCGTTGACGGTCTGTGACTCGAGCATTTCCGCGATTCGGCCGTTGTGGGCGCGATTTCGCCGGAATAAAATAACGCACGACCCGAACGCCGAACAAAAAAGTCGAAACCGCCGAAACCGAGGCGCGCCTCGGTTTGACCGGACGCGCGCGGACGGACGATCGCGCGATCGCGAGACGACGTCATGTGATGCGTGAAGGAAACACGCTCGAGTAAAAAAAACACCGTCTGCCAACTCTGTCCGACGGCTTTCATCCTTCACTCTCGCCTCACCGAAGCGGCGCCCCCCGCAGCGGCGGCGCGATCCGCGCGGTCTTCGAGCTCTTCACCTCCCCCGTCGCGCGCGCGTCCCTGGTGCCCAGCGGCCACCGCGGCAACAAAGGCACCTCGCGTCTGGCGGGCCGCGAGGCGTCTTCGTCCTTCTTTCCGTCCGAAACATTTTTGGGCTCCAGCTGCGTTGCGTCGGGCGCCTCCTCCGCCAGCCCGAGTCTGAAGCGCTCGACGCCCGCCCACGCCACCATCACGCCGTTGTCCGTGCACCACCTCGGCGGCGGGAGCACTAAAGGCAAACCCGCCTCTTCGGCGACCGACAAAAGCGTCGCGCGAACCGTCGCGTTCGCCGCGACGCCGCCGGCGACGACGACGCACGACAAGTCTCTTTTTTCTGCATCTTCGTTCAAAGGCTCCAAAGAGAGGCTCTCCCTGGCCCACGCGATGGCGCGACGCGTGCGTTCCTCCAGGTGCTTCACCGCCGCGAACTGGAACGACGCCGCGATGTCCGCGCGGATCGCGTCGCGAAGAGCGGTCTCCTCCTCTCCGAACGCCTCCATCTCGGCGTTCGATTGATTCGGAACGCCGTCGTCGTCGCCCTCCAACCCCTGCACGTTTGAAAACGCGTCGTCGTCGGAGGGCTTCCCCAGGTCGCGCTCGACGGCGAGCCGCACGGCGGTCTTGAGCCCGGCGTAGGAGAAGTCACAGTCCTTGCGCTTGCGCAGGGGCACGGGGAACCGGTACTTTTTTGGGTCCCCGCGCTTCGCCAGCGCCTCCAGCGCGGGACCCCCGCCGCCCCCGACGTCCAACCCGAGAAGCCTCGCGGTTTTGTCGTACGCTTCGCCCAGCGCGTCGTCCAACGCGCCGCCTAAAACGCGGTACTCGCCGACGGCCGTCGCGAGGATCAACTGGTTGTGCCCGCCGGAAACCAAAAGCGCGAGGAACGGGAACGACGCGCGCGCGGAGGATGTTTCGTAGACGTCGGAGGTCTCGTCGGAGGTCTCGGAGGTCTCGCCCTTCTCTACGCCTTCTCTCTTTTTTCCGCCTTCTCCCACGCGCGCGACGAGCGCGTGCGCTTCCATGTGGTGCACCGGGACGATGGGCAGGCTGTGCTCAACACACATGTTCTGCGCCTTGACGACGCCCACGCGCAGGCACATGGACAACCCGGGTCCGACGGTGACGGCCACCGCGGAGAGGTTTTCCGGGCGAACGTCGGCGGCGGCGAGCGCGCGCGCGACGACGTCGTCGATGGCGTTCTCGTGCGCCTCCCGCGCGAGGTTGGGCACCACGCCCCCCCACTTGGCGTGGATCTCGCCCTGGCTCGCGATGGCCTCGCCGAGCACGCGCCCGTCGCCCGTGATCACGGCGGCGCCGGTGTCGTCGCAGCTGGTCTCGATGCCGAGGATCACGGTGCGCGCGCCCACGGGCACGCGCCCGCGCGCGTCCAGGCGGGACGCATCCAGCGCGCGCGAGCCGAACCCGAACCCGGGGCCGCGGTCGGGGTCGTCCGACGCGGAGGCGCGCGCGACCACCGAGGGGGCGGACGCGACGCCGGGAGGACCCGAGGCGAAGCCCCGGGGCAGCGCCCAGCGCGCGCGTACGCCCGGCGACCGCGCGTGCGCGTCGCGGCGCGCGCCGACGACGTGTCGGCGGGGCGCCGCGGCGGCGGCGACGTCTGTCGCGAACCGGTGATGCGCGTCGCTCCTCGCGTCCGCGGCGAGCGCCACGCGCGGGCCCGTCGCGAACGCGCGCATCGCGACGACGCGACGCGCTATGATTCCACTCGCGGGTGCCGTCACGACCGCGAAGCGGGGCGCCACTCGCGAGCGCGCGCGCGGAGGAGTCAGACACGCTCGGAGACGTCTCAGCGGGATTCGCGAGCCACAAGCTTACCATGATATCACTAACAACTACCTTCGTATTAATAGTCTACTGTACAAACGACCGCCGTTCTCCTCGTCGTCGTCGCTCACGCCGACGCGCTCAAGAGAGAACGCGCGCGGAAAGGCTTTCCAAGACCGCGACTCGGTTCTCGTCCGCCGCGGCTGTCGCCAAACGACGCGCGGCGCGGATGTCCCCCTCGGCGGCGGCGCGTCGAAACTCGCGACTCAGCCCGCGGCAGAAGGACGCGTCGAGCTCGTTTACAAACAAACAACGCGACAACAAAAACGCGACGCCGGCGTCCGTCACGGCTGAGCCCGCGATTTTGAGCCGCTCCAGCGATGCGTGACACGCGGCGACGACAGTTACCAACGCCTCGTCCCCGAACAAAGGCGCGTGCGCGCCCTGCGAGCCGAGTTCCAAAACGCGCAGGTGCGGAAACCGCGCGACGTTTTTTTTTTCACCGCCGACGCCGTCGCCTTCGACAAAGAAGAGTCTTTGAAACGCCTCCCCCTCGTCGCCGCGCGCTTTCGCGCCCGCCCAGTTTGTTTTCGAGCACCGCAACACGCGCAGAGGGGACTCGCCTTTTTCGCAGAACAGCGTCCCGTTAAGATCGTCCGCCGAGAACCGCCGAGAACGATCCGCGAAGCGTTTAACGACGGATCCGAGATCGTCGGGGTTCAGTCGTTCGCGCGCGCCGGTGACGTCCAGCTCTTTTAGCTTCTTAGACGCGTGCGTGAGTCGAAACAGAAAGGGGATCCCGCCGAGGCCGGACTGACCGACGCCGTACCCCGCGGAGGTGGTGACGCGCGCGGCGCCGAGCTCGAGGACCTCGAGGTGCTCGAACCCGGGCAAACCCTCGCGCGGGGCGGTTAAGGCCCCGTCGGCGGCGCCGTCGGCGGTGTCGCGCGAAGCGTTTGTCCACGGATCGTTCGCCGAGTCGACGCGCGGTTTGGGTTCCCAGCCCGCGGCGCCGCCGAACCCGTTCAGGCGCAGCTCGCGCATCGCGGGGCACTTCCGCATGAGGTCGACCCAGGGCAGCACGACGCCCCCGGTGGCGCTTCCCGAGTTCGAAAGGTCGAGCTTCGCGAGGAAAGGCGCACCGGAAGGCGGTAACGAGAGGGAGATGTTAGGTAAGACCCTCGGGGAGTCGCGAACGGCGATTGCGGTTCGGCGTCGGTTCCCGAACGCGACGTAAAAAAAGTTTTCGCGTTTAACGCTCGACGCGCATTGCAAACGATCGATCTCGATCGCTTCGAGAGTCTCTTCTCGCTCCCCGAGGAAATCAACCAATGTCTCGACGGTTATGCCCTTCGGTTTCGGTTTCGGTTTCGGTTTCCGTTTCGGTGTCGGTCCGGCGGACCAAGCCGCGAGAGATCTCGTCGCGATGTCGACGTCAGACACGAAGAGGCTCGTAAGCGCCGGCGCTCCGTCCAACGCGTTTAGCGCCTCGTCCGAGACGCGAGGGCAGTCCCGCAGGTCGAGGTGCTCGAGCTCATGCCAGTGCCCGCCTCTGCAGTACCGGGCGATCACCGAATCATTTGGGTCGAAGTCACCGGAGAAGTCCGCGCGGCGCCAGAGGTCGGATGGGTGATTAAGTACCGCGTCGCGCCACGCGCGGCACACGGACGCGACCGTGGGCACGACGGGCACGCTCGATTTGGCGAGATCGGCGGCGTGCTTCACGACGAGCCGCAGCGCGTCGGGCGGGAGGTCCGCCCACGCCGCGCGCGTCGAGTTGAAGTGCGCCAAAGCGTGAGCCTTCAAACGCTTGCGGCGGTCCGCGAGGCTCTCCTCGGGGTCTCGTTTCAGCGACGACGACATGATGGGATGATGGATGATTCAGTTGCTCGGCCTCCACCACGGCGCGGTCTTCGTGGCGTTCGCGCTCGACCCGACGTTGGCGCTGGAGTAGTGCACGCTGTACGCGAAGTACGCGACCGCGGCGGCGCAGGCGGCCGCGACGGGGCCGCTGTTCACCGCGCCGGGGGGGGAACGGGGCGCGCGCATACGCGAACTGACGACGAGGGAGGGATTCGTCGTCGCGGACGAGAAACGGGCTCGGGAAAGGCGGACCAACAACTGCCGCGCGTCTGGAAACCGCGCGACGTGGCAGACCCGGTCACACCGCTCCGCGCGCATCGCGGGAGGTATGGCTGGGCACGCGGTGACGCCCGCGACGACCCCGCGCGGCCTCGCGCCCGCGCTCCGCTCGGTCGCGCGCGAGGGCCGCCGCGAGCGCGCGCGCGCCTCGCCCCGTCGCGCGTCCGCGTCCGCGCAGGCGACGACGTCATCCTCCTCCCCCGGGTTGCGCGAGGCGAAGCGCGCGCTGCTCGAGGCGTGCGAGGGGACGTTCCGGGGCAGCGCGGCGAGCGCCTCCGAGCGCGCGGCGGTGGAGGAGGCGCAGGTGGCGCTGGAGGGGTTCACGTACAAATCCGACGCCGACCCCGACCTGGACCTCGAGGCGCTCGCGGGAAGGTGGCGCTTGCGGTGGACGAACGCCAACGACGTGCTCTCCGTGTTGCGGCTCGCGCGCGACTCGCTCGGCGCGGTGCAGGTGGGCGACATCTTCCAGACCTTCGACGCGCGCGGGTCGCTGACGAACGAAATACGCCTCGGCCTGGCGTTCCTCACGCAGAGCGCGGCGAGGGACACCGAAGGCGGGCTCGCGCTGAAAGTCGGCGCGCGATACGAACGCGTCGATGCTGGCGCGAGTAAAGGCGCGACAACTAAAAACGACGACGCTAAAAAAAAACCATCGCCGTCGCGACGTACGCTCGCGCTCGTCTTCGAGGAGGCAAAGGTCACGGAGCTTCGCATCTCGGACGAGCTCGAGCTCGTTTTCGCGCCCGCGCTTTTACCCAGAGGGGCTGTGAACCACCGATTGTTGCTGGCGCTGCGTGAGGCGGAGGCGCGATTCGATCTGTCGAGCGCCGTCGCCATCGGCGCGACGCCGTCGTCGTCTGTTACCAAAAAAAAAACAGGCGCGCCCGTGGGCGCGTATCACGTCACGTACCTGGACGAGGACACGCTCATCGGGCGCGCGAACGGCGCGGGGGGGACGTTCATCTTCGACAGAGTCGCGTGAATCGATTTCTGTCGTTTCCGTCGCGAGAAAACGCGTCGAAGCGGAGCGTAGGCGTAGGAGTAGGCTTTTGCGTTTGCGATTTCTTGAACTCCCTTTTGTCTCCGTACACATCTAAACGTCGGCGCTTCGTGTCTTGGTTTTCCACCGAGTAAATCGAAGAATCTTTCGAATCGTTCGAATCGTTCGAATCGTAAACGCATCGGATCGGAAACCCAGGGCGGAGACGGTTTCATCACGAAATCTTAAGCGCGCCAATTCCGCGGTCGAGAAGAGTCTGACTCGGCGTGTCCGGCGGATCCTTGAGTCACGAACCCAGGATGATTCCAAGCACGCGGGCGAGATGAGGGGCGAGAGGGGGTCAACGCATGGATTTCGTCTCGCGTGAAAAAATCGCGCGACTCGTAAAAACCGAGACTGATTTCCCGTACGCGTCGTGTTCCGGGAGCGCGCCGTCGACTCGCGAATCGTCTCGACTCCCGCGCAAAAGTGCGCAGCTTTTTTGCTTTTTCGACCGCGCGCGACCGACGGCGCACATCGCGGCGTGCGCGCGGGCTCATCTCCTACCGGTGAGCCCCCCTCGCTCGCTACCATGGAGCAGGGGACCGCCCGCCGGAACGCGGACGGCCTCTCTGCCAACTCCGGCGGCTCGGGGAGCGGCGGAGAGGGCGGAGGAAGCGGAGGGGACAAGGAGGTGCGTCGCCAACAATCCCACCGCGCTTTTCGCTTTTACGCGCGACGAGCGCGCGCGCGCCCGCGACCGCCTCGGCGGCGCGCCCCCCCTTCCCCGCGCTGACCCCCTACGTGGACCACCTTCCCCTCGCCCTCCCTCGACGCAGGCCTCCGGCGGGTCCGGGTCCGATGGCAACCAGGACCAGGAGCGCGACAACTCCGCGACGCGCTTCAGCGGCTCGCAGAGGAATGACGGCCACGACGCGCGCATGCGCGAGGCCTCGCCGGACGAGGTCAACGGCGGGGGCAGCGGCGGACCCCCCGGCGAGCTCAACGCGGGCGGAGGCTCGAACGACAAGACCAACTCCGGCAGCGGGGGGGGGGACGAGACGATGAACGACGGCGGCTCCGGCGATGGGTCGGGCGCGGACGATGACCAGAAGCCTCTTCCTCCGCACGGCCCATCGCCGAGATTCGACTTTCACGACTTCCCTAGAAAGACCGACCAGGCGGACGACGCTAACGCCGAGGTGCGGGCGGCGGTGCGCGAGGTCGGGCGGCAAACGAAGGTGTTGGCGAAGCGAGAGAAAGAAGCCGAGAAGACCAAGGCGAGCCTGATAGCCGCGACGAAGAAGGCGGATGCCGCGGAGAAGATGGCGGATGAGAAGAGCGGGAAGCGCGTTGGAAAATCGTCGACGCGAAAAGCCGACGCGAAGGCGCCGAAGAACTCTTCCGCGGTCGAACCTCCGAACGCATCTCGCAAAGGTATCGGCATTCCGGGCGCCCCTGAAGACGCGAGTGATGCGACCAAGAGGCCGTACACGCGCGACTCGGAGCGAGACACAAACAGACACAAGACCGGAAAGAAGAGCGAGCTTTTGAACGGAGGTAAGGGCGGCGTCGGAAAAAAGAACGGGCCGGGCTCCGCGGCGACGCCCGCGGGTGACGCGTTCAAAGCGCCCGCGCCCGTGCACCGCGGCGGCGGCTTGCCGTTGCCGCGCATGCCTCCTCCCTCGAAGGCGAAGCCTACGGTGATCGAGAACCTGAACCCGACGCTGATGCAGAGCACGCACCGCTCGATTTTCCTCGCCGGAGGCGCCGTGCCCAACGTGGACCGCATCGCGGAGGATTTCGGCAAGCGCGGCGCGCCGAGCGTCGCCGTCGCCGTTAGCGCCGACGGCGGCGGCGGCAACGGGAACGGCGTGGTGGACCAGATCTTCGAGTCCGGGAAGCACGTGGAGGTAATCTTAGGTGCGCGCACGAAAGCGGCAATCCGGGGAGACGCCGTGAGTGCGGCGCCCGCCGTGGAGTACCTGGTGAAGTGGATCGGGCACTCGCACATCCACAACTCGTGGATGGCGGAAGACCCTCTGGACCAGCTCGCGCCCGCCAAGTTCGGCGAGTACGTCCTGCAGTACGGGCGCGTGCCCCGTATGCTGGCGGACGAGCGATGGTCCAAGCCGCAGAGGGTGGTGGCCGCGATGCGCGTGGGCGGATCACCCGCCGCGACGTCCGATCCCGGAGGGAAGACCTCACCGGACAGCGCCGCCGCGCAGGCGGCGCTCGGCGGCGGCGCGCGCGGGAACGGATCCGAGAAGAACTCGGGCAACGATGACGGCTCGGGCGGCGGCTCCGGCGGCGGCTCCGGCGGTGGCTCCGGCGGTGGCTCCGGCGGTGGCTCCGGCGGTGGCTCCGGCGGTGGCTCCGGCGGCGGTGGCTCCGGCGGCGGCTCCGGCGGCGGCGGCTCCGGCGGCGGCTCCGGCGGCGGCGG
>ENA-OUOG01000412-OUOG01000412.1-marine-metagenome-genome-assembly--contig:-NODE-412-length-56672-cov-4.777472_pt1 | contig 56672 bp, 46 predicted proteins | sample MGYA00248635_ERZ508505 | MGnify/ENA primary metagenome ERZ508505 (study PRJEB26176, sample SAMN06267871) | marine metagenome | isolation source: Saanich Inlet, British Columbia, Canada | place: Pacific...
TTTTTTTGGAAAGCGCGCTACCTGCTATTTGCCCAAGCAAGAATGGACCGATCGGTTTTTGCCATAAAAAAAGCCCTCCTAATGAATTAGAAGGGCTTTCGCAATAAATAAGCAATTGCTTAGATATTCATATCGTCAAGAACTTTCATCACGTTGCGAACATGACCCGCCGATTCTTCAAGAAGAGCGCGTTCGTCGTTGTTGAGGTCGAGTTCAATAATTCGCTCAATACCTTGTTTTCCGAGGATTACCGGAACTCCAAGATAAATTCCGTCCATGCCATATTCTCCATTTAATAGAGCGCATACAGGGAATACTCTTTTTTGGTCGCGCACAATGGCTTCAACCATTTGAGCTGCCGCTGCTCCAGGAGCATACCACGCTGAGGTTCCGAGAAGCTTAACAATTTCACCTCCACCCACTTTGGTGCGATCGACAATTGCATTGAGTTTATCTTTGCTGATTAATTCCGTTACCGGAATTCCTCCAACGGTCGTATAACGAGGTAATGGAACCATTGTGTCGCCATGTCCGCCCATGAGAACGGCTTGAATGTCTTTTGGTGAAACATTCAATTCCATCGCTAAAAAAGAACGGTAACGTGCGGTATCTAAGATCCCAGCCATTCCGAATACACGACTACTATCTACTCCGGCCGTTTGAAACGCTTGATACGTCATAACGTCGAGAGGATTCGAAACAATTACAATCTTCGCATTTGGCGAATACTTAATCACGTTTTCGGTTACCGATTTAACAATGCCCGCGTTGGTTGCGATCAAATCATCACGGCTCATTCCCGGTTTACGAGGAAGTCCTGAAGTAATTACAACTACTTCCGAATCTCGCGTGCGCTCGTAGTCATTGGTAGAACCAACAGTTCTAGAATCGTATAAATTAATTGGAGAGGTTTCCCAGATATCAAGTGCTTTACCTTCAGCAAAGCCTTCTTTAATATCCACTAAAACGATCTCGTTGGCAATTTCCTTGTGTGCAAGTACATCGGCGCATGTTGCTCCAACATTTCCTGCTCCAACTACGGTAACTTTCATAGTGACTTGTTTTAAAAAAGTTTAGAAGAATTCTTCGGAGGGCAAAGTTAAGAAACGTAATGTGAGTGACCGACCAAACGGGAGGCCTTTTTCCTACGTCTAATTTAATAACTTTGAAACCTATCCTCATTACCTACTCCTTCATGAAAAGAAGTCTGCTCGTTGTTTTAATAGCACTGATGCCGTTTTGGTCGAATGGTCAAATATTTGCTGGTTTAGATCAGGTGATATGCGGCAATGACAGTGTTGATTTAGGGGCTCAAGTTTCCTATGTAAGTGGAACGGCCTTGTCTATGACCGATGATGTTTTCTCGGGTGTGATTCCCTTGGGATTCAGTTTTCAGTATTTTGGAAATACCTACGATAAAATATTATTCAGTTCAAACAACTACATCACTTTCGATACGCTTCAAGCGAACCAATTCTCTAATTGGCAAATAATGGGCCCCGCACCAACTCCCGGAAACACGCCTGCCAATGCGATTATGGGACCTTGGCAAGACATTAATCCAGGTGTAACCGGACCCGGCGTAAATGGCGTTTTATACGGAACCTACGGCCCTCCCGGTGCACGTGTGTTTGTAGCTGCCTTCTGCGAAGTACCGATGTTTTCCTGTACCAATTTGCTCTTTAGTTCACAGATAAAACTTTTCGAAGCGGACAACCATATAGAAATGCACCTTCAAAGCAAGCCGCTTTGCACCACATGGAATAACGGACAAGCCATTCACGGAATTACAAATTCCGATTTATCCACGGCCGTAATCGTTCCGGGTAGAAATGCTGGTCCTGTAACGGCTCCATTAACTTGGAATGCGAATCAAGATGGATATGCCTACTTTCCCGTGGGCAACTCGTACATAGACTTCCCTATAAATTTTTCTCCGACGATCTTTAATTCAGCCCCACCTCCCGTTGCTTGGTACGATTCAACAGGCGCACTCGTGGGCACTGGAGATTCAATTACCGTTTTGCCACCGGGTAACATGACCTATTATGCGTCTGCCTTCATTTGCGGGGCGCAGCAGACTATTTCCGATACGGTTGAAATTATTTTTTCTGGTCTTCAAAACCAGTTTAGTGTTGACTCCACCCAGTGCAAAGATGGTTCGGACGGGGCAGTAACGGTGAATACTTCGGGGAATGCTCCTCCTTTTGAATATTTGTGGTCGACCGGTAGTACGGCGGCTACCCTAAGCGGCCTAGCGGCCGGATCGTACCTATTGACGGTTACCGATTTTGTCGGTTGTAGCATAACGGATACAGTAACCGTTTATGAACCGGATAGTCTTCAAATCAATCCGGTGATTGTTAATGATCGATGCGGAAATCTTCTGGCTTCCATTATTCCCAATATCACGGGCGGTGTCCCGCCCTACCAAATCTCTTGGGACAATGGTGCTCAAGGAGACACTCTATCTGGAATAGGCGCTGGAACGTACGTAATGACCTGTGTGGATGGGTTTGGATGCACGCGCATCGATACTTTCCCCGTGACGAATCAAGATTTTACGCTTTCCTTAGACAGTTTACTTGTACTTCCTGAAGCTTGTAGCCAGGTGGATGGATTGATTGAAGTGACCGTCTCCGGAGGAACTCCACCTTATTCATATACTTGGAGCAATGGACTCACAGGGAGCCCCATAGATCAATTAATTGCCGGTAACTATTCAGTTACGGCCGTCGATGTGAATGGCTGTTCTATCACGGACTCCTATACTGTTCCGTTTCATTTCGCTCCTTTGCCGGGGTTTGCAGGACCTGATACCATTGAAACATCTGATCCGACAGCTTTCTTTTACGACACTACTCAATCCGTTGCCAGTTGGTTATGGAATTTTGGCGATGGCGGGTCGGGAATTGACAGTGCTGTGAGTCACGTTTACAATCAAGAAGGAGAATACCTAGTAACGATGACAGTAACAGATAGCTTTGGGTGTACAGGAATCACCACAAAAACACTATTTGTTGTCGAAGAATTCTTCTTTTATGTTCCGAATGCGTTCACGCCAAATGATGATAATACGAACGATATCTTTATTCCAAGAGTCATTGGTGCCGATCCAAATACCTATGTTCTTCAGGTATATAGTCGAAGTGGTCAGCTCATGTTTGAGACCACCGATTTATTTACAGGCTGGGACGGAATGATCGGAGAAACAGACGGCGAAGCGATTCAAGACGTATACACTTATCGATTGTACTTCCGGACATTTAGTGATCGGGAGGTAGTTGATCGAGGGACCGTTACCTTACTCAGATAAAAAAAGGCTTCCCAATTTGTTGGGAAGCCTTTTCACTTTATTCCGAATATTTAGACGCTTATACGTCTATTTTAGCATACTTCGCATTCTTCTCAATAAACTCTCTACGTGGCGGAACGTCATCTCCCATCAACATTGAGAATACTCGATCCGCCTCTGCAGCGCTATCTATGGTCACTTGACGAAGCGTACGTCCATCTGGGCGCATAGTCGTCTCCCACAGTTGTTCTGCATTCATTTCTCCCAGACCTTTATAGCGCTGTACACCAACTCCCTTCTTTTCATCTCCACCAAACTCAACCATCATTCGATCGCGTTGATCATCGCTCCAAGCATAGGATTCCTTGGATCCTTTCTTCACGAGGTATAAAGGAGGAGTGGCAATATAGATATATCCTGCTTCCACCAATTCTTTCATGTATCGGAAGAAGAAAGTCAAGATCAAGGTCGCGATATGGCTACCATCGACATCGGCATCACACATGATAATTACTTTGTGATAGCGAAGTTTTTCAATATTCAGCGCGCGTTCATCTTCTTCTGTACCTACAGAAACACCTAATGCCGTGTAGATATTTTTGATTTCCTCATTCTCAAAAACGCGGTGTTGCATGGCTTTTTCCACGTTCAAAATCTTTCCACGCAATGGCAAAATAGCCTGGAATTTACGGTCTCTTCCTTGTTTGGCGGTTCCTCCTGCCGAGTCTCCCTCGACAAGGAAAATCTCGCAAGCCTCCGGATCTTTGTCCGAACAATCGGAGAGCTTTCCAGGTAAACCAGTTCCCGTGAGAACATTTTTACGCTGCACCATTTCGCGAGCTTTTCGCGCTGCGTGACGCGCACGTGCGGCCAAAATAACCTTCTGGATAATGGTTTTAGCTGATTTAGGATGCTCTTCGAGGTAATTTGATAGCATTTCACCCACCAATTGGTCTACGGCTCCTGAAACCTCCGAATTACCTAGTTTGGTTTTGGTTTGACCTTCAAATTGAGGCTCCATAACCTTTACAGAAATAACGGCCGTCAATCCTTCGCGGAAATCGTCTCCTGCAATTTCTATTTTTTCTTTTTCGAGCATCCCACTTTCTTCGGCATACTTTTTCAGGGTACGCGTTAAAGCACGGCGAAAACCCGATAAATGGGTTCCACCTTCATGGGTGTTAATGTTGTTTACATAGGAATGCACATTTTCCGTGTACGTGGTATTGTAATGCATAGCCACTTCCACAGGAATGTCATTCCGCTCACCTTCCATGTACATAACTTCTTCAAGAAGTTTTTCACGACTTTCATCTAGAAATTCGACAAACTCTTTTAACCCGCCTTCGCTGAAAAAAGAATCGGTAATAAAAGCTCCGTCATCATCTGTACGGCGTTCGTCGGTGATGGATAGGCGTATGCCTTTGTTCAAATAGGCCAGCTCACGTATACGCGCTGAGAGAATATCATAACGATACTCGGTCTCCGTAAATATTTCCGCGTCTGGTTTAAAGTGAACAATGGTACCGCGGATATCCGTAGTTCCAATTTCTTTTACGTCCGCTTGGGGAATTCCTCGAACGTAATTCTGCTCGTACACTTTTCCATTTTTGTGAACTGTTGCGTTTAATGCAATCGAAAGTGCATTCACACAACTCACCCCAACACCGTGCAGTCCACCCGAAACTTTATAACTATCCTTATCGAATTTTCCTCCGGCGTGCAGAACCGTCATAACTACCTCTAGGGCAGAGCGTCCTTCTTTCGGGTGGATATCAACAGGGATTCCACGACCGTTATCTCGAACCGTAATCGAGTTATCGTCGTGAATCGTTACAAATATATTATCGCAGTGTCCTGCAAGAGCTTCATCGATAGAGTTATCGACAACTTCGTATACCAAATGATGGAGTCCTTTTTGGCCGACATCTCCAATATACATCGCAGGTCTTTTACGAACGGCTTCTAGTCCTTCAAGGACCTGAATACTACCGGCTTCGTACTCCTTTGGTTTAATTTCTTCACTCATAAAAAGAACAGGTAATTAGGTCTTAATCTTATCCTAACAAAGATACCATTTTCCGATACGAAAAGCGAGCCGAAACCCGCTCTAATCCTGGGTTTTTCAACAATTTTTCAACAATTATTAACACCCTCGTCATTTTTAGATAATAACCGGGGGAAATCGAGCCGATAGGCTCAGAAACGGTAAGTAAAACCGCCCAAAACATTAAAGCGTTGTGCGGGGTAGTTGAGCCACAAATCGTATTTAGAAGCAGTTAGGTTATTTACTCGCAAGAAGGCCGATAAGAGCTCAGAATAACGATATTCTGCTCCCAAATTAAGGTCAAAATACGCGGGCAATACTTCTGCTTTATCCGGAACTCCGGCCAGGCTATTTGGCAGCACTTGCCGCTCACCCACTAAGAATGCATCGAGGTTTAAATATATTTTTTCACCAAGCGCGTATTTCCCCATTGCGGTAAGCCGTAGAGCGGGTAAATTCCAAGCTGCCGCTACTTGGTCTGGAGAATAGCTATTAAATTCTCCTCGGAGTCCGGCCGTGAACTTGTCGCTGGTTTGAAAAAACACTTCTCCCATAATGCTGAAAATTCGCATATCGTCGTAGGTGACTTTAAACCGGTTCGTATCCAAAGCTCCCGCGGAGGGTGCATATGGATTGTTGTAAAAGAGGACATAATCGTCATACGACGAGAATTGTGCTTGAACGTTAAAAGATGCTTGAGCACTTAAAGCACCCTTTAAACCCGCAAACAAACGTCCCTTTTGAATGGTGACATCGGGTTGAAAATAGTCTTGAATAAATGGATTTTCCAAGGTTAAAGAGCGATAGCTATTTGGACTAACTTGACCGTCCCACCCTCCGTAGGCAATCAATATATCGTCAACTAACGAGTACGTTACATCAATCTGCGGGAAGAAATTAGCTCGAGTACTTTCACTAGTTAAATCACTCGTGATGTACGCATGGATACCCAATGTAAAATGCAATGCCCCATAGGTGCTCTCAATCCGCGGCTTGACCGCCATTATAAAATAGTCTTGACTCAAGGTGTCAAAAGCCGTATTCAGATATTGGGCATCCACATCGAGTCGGAACAACTCTTCTTTTACGGGTACGCTAAATTCACTTTTAAACTGGAGGTTGTTTTCTTCGCCACTATACGCGTCAAAAAAGCGCATATAATCGATTTCAATGCCGTCGAAAAAAGAGGCTTCTCTTTCCTTTGCACTTTTAAAAGCAAAAACGGCTCCAACGGAATGGTAATCCTGACGGATGGTTTCTTTAGCCGCATCTACAGCGGTATTACCGTAAAAGTGGACACGATCGTGATCATAATACAGTCGCCCACTGAGCGTATAGTTATTGTAATAGCGGCTTCCGAAGGCACTTACGTTATTTTGCCCAAATCCGTTGAAGGCATAATCGTCAATACCCCCTTGAGAACTTAAATGGCGGAGCGAAATTCCGCCCGACCAATTTCTCTGACGACGGCTCGAGTGCGAGAAGAACAGGTAAGGAGTTGTGTAATTTCCATAGCCTACTTCAAGGTAATTCTTATACAGTTTATCGAGTTTCGTTTTACTGATCCGCGCTGGCACTATTGGGTCGGGCTCAAACGTTGTCCGATACTCGAGAGGCATTATTTGATACTTCAAAATCAACGGTTCCGCCGCCGTATCCACTAATTCGGGGAAGACCTGAATTTTAATAGCGTCGGATAGCGTGGGGTCGTATTCTTTGACTACGGTAATCTCTTCGGTTCCAAGATCGCCGGGTTGAGCCATCGCGCCGTAGGCGCAAATCAATAAACCCGCGCAAAAAATCGATTTAAAGCGGTTCTTATTGTTCATCGATATCATTCTCATTAAGTTCTTCGGGCATTTCTATTTGAAGCGTATCGATTTCAATCAATTCTCGCTCCGATGACTTCTTCTCTTCTGATCGGGTCAACTCATCCTTCCATTTCTGTGCTTCTGCCAGTATTTCATCGTTGTTAGACCGCTTTAAGATTTGATCAAGCGTGTAATTGGCTTGGTACAAATCGTCGAGTTTCCAATAATTCCGAGCCAGCAAAATAAGCGCTCTATTCCCCCAATAATTATAGCTCGGCATATTCTGAAGCAAATCGAAAATCCTTTTTTGACTTTCTTCGTATGCTTCTTTCTCGTATTCAATTAGGGCCAAAAAGTATTTCGTCTCCGCGCGGAATACGTTGGCTGCTTTATCTTCAACCCATTCAAATTCCCGTTGAGCCGTCCTTTGGTCGCCTTCTTTCCAAGCAGATTTTGCTAGAATAATATGCGCCTCCTGTTCTAGGTCTACGGCAAGTTTATCGAAGCGCAGAACCTTATTTGCATACTCCACCGACTTTTCAAACTTTTCTAATTTGAAATTCGCCCGCATGAGTCCGACTACCGCCGTTCTCCGATTTTCCGGAAATGCCGCTAGTCTTTCAAGTGCGGCATAACGTTCCAATGCCATTTCATAATTCTCTCTGGAAAAATAGAGATAGCTCGATTGCAGCAAGGCTTCTTCCGAATACTTATTCTTTTTGGCTTCCACTAAGAATTCATAATCTTCTAAAGCTCCCGATAAATCGTCTTCCTGATACCTGCACTGGGCGCGATAATAATGTGCATCAACAGCAAATATTCCGTTCGAGTATTTTTGAAGGTAATCATCAAAGGCCGGAATAATCCCGCTACAATCGCCTTGCGTATATTTTAAGTACGCCGCATCAAAGGTTAAACTATCCAACTCTGAATCTGTGATACTCGTGAAATCGAGTCCTTTGACCCAGTCCGCGTATTCAGCCACATTTCCTAGATCGATATAAATTTTTTCTGCTATTTCAACCGCCTGGTTGGCTTCTGGAGAATTTGGATATTGATCTACTACTTCTCTAAGAACAATGAGTGCCCGGTCATTAGCACCTGAATTATAGTGAATTAGTCCTTTATTCATGAGGGACTTCCGAGCGTAATACGAATCTGGAAAATCATTCAAGAGTCGATCAAAACTTCCCAGGGCTTTTGGGTTATTCCCAGCTTGCATATACCCTTTCCCGATAGTATACAGAGCATCATCTACGTATTCGCTTTCCGGTTCTTCTGAAATCAATTGTGTCAACTGCGATATTCGCTTATCGTTGTTACCGAGCAACCCTTCGCAAAGCGCTCCTTGAAAATACGCGTAATCAGTATCAGGTCCGCCCGTTTTTGCCGCATCTTGATAAAAACGATTCGCTGTGAAGTATCCTTTCGTGACGAAGTATGAATCTCCCGCCCGAAGTTGCGCATCGTGAATGCGTCGCAGATCATTTGGATCCGCTTCTTCTATAAATTTCCGAAACTGCGCCGCCGCACTCCTGTAATCTTTTAATTCGAAATAAACATATCCGAGTGAGTAACGCGCATCGTTGAAAAGTTTGGATTGCGTTGCCGAGGGTGTTACTTGAAAGTCCGAATAGGCCACCCTCGCTCGGTCGTATTGCTTCATTCTGAAAAAAGCTTCACCCATCCAGTAATAGGCTTCTGCTTCTAATGCTCGATCTACAGGGTATCGCAAGCTTTTGCCAAAAAAGTCAACAGAATTCTGCCATAACCTATTATTGAATAATTCAATGGCTCTGTTGTAGGCAATCCTTTGATAGGCGCCTTGCAACTGGGTATTCCTCGGACCTAGGCGTTCGAGGCTTTCTAAGGCACGGCCGTAGTCTTTAGTAGTGAGGTATACATTCACCAAGTACGTTGAGGCCTCCTCAAAATATTCGGTCTCCGGATAATCATCGATAAACTGCTGTAACTCCTTGCCCGGATCTTTATACGGGTTACCTACATCATAACTCAATTTGGCCGCATTAAAGCGAGCTGTTTCGGTGAGCTCATGATTGTAGTCCAATGACGCTACTGATTCAAATGCATTTAACGCTTCCGCTTTCTGGTCTAACTTCAAGTAACAGTCGGCCAAATGGAAATAGGCATTTTGAGCGAGTGAATCGCGAGCGTCCACAATTTTATTCAGGGATCCAATGGCTTCATCGAAGCGATCTAATTGATAATAGGTATATCCCAATTGATAATAGTCTTCATCGCGCATCTTTGGACCATCGGCGCGGTAGCGCTCTAAATAAGGAAGTGCTTCTTCGTATTCTCCTTGATTGTAATAGGCCTCACCGATTAACCTAGCTACTTCTGGGGCTCTTTTTTCCGTCGCCGAAGCCAGTAAAGATGCTCCACTTTTCGCAAGCTTCTCCCACTCCTCTTGTTCGTAATAGATTTGCGTAATGTAGTACGGCACAATGGGGCCAAAACTCGCATCGTCCCGGAGGGACTCAAAATACTCGAGCGCGGCTACCGATTTCCCCTGTACGTAGGCAATGTGGCCGTAATAATAACGGGCCGAATTCTGATATTCACTATTGGCATTGACTACTTCGCGCAAATTCTTTTGCGCATCCTCGTACTTTTCCCGCATGAAATAACTGTACCCAAGCTTGAAGTGGTATTCGCTTTTTTCGCTTCGGGCCAGACCTCTGGGGTTCACTTTTTCAAACCATTCGATCGCGTCGTTGTATTTTCGTCGCCCAAAATAATGCCTAGCGGCATGAAGTGTAATTTCATCTACTCTCGGGCTTGCCGGATGAGAACGAACAAATTCTACTACTTGCTCTTCAGCATTGCGCTGTTGTAACTCCAGAGCACATATCGTACTGTAGTACTCTGCGTCGATGCGCACTTCAGAATGAACATCTTGTTCGCGGTTTACCAATTCGTCAAAAACAATTTGCGCCTGCACAAATTGCTCCTTGTCGAAAAGCGCACGAGCTCGGTCGTACCGCTCGTTCGGATGTGTATAAATTTCGGTTTGCTGGGCCAGCGATTGGCTCAAAGTCACAACCAAAAATGCCAGTGTGGCGAATCTTTTTGTAAATCTCATATTTCTCTGCTCGAAACAGTCTTAGTAATGCAAAGTACAATAGTTACATAGGGTCGGCAGATGAGTTTTGTGATAGTTATTAAACGCCACCTGTTTATTATTATTTTAGCCACAAATTGATACTGCGCTATGGACGATTTAATTAAACTGGAAAAGGTTTCCATCTACCAAAGAGAAAACCTCGTGTTGGAAAATGTTGATTTCAGCCTTGAGCCAGGCTCTTTTGTATATCTCATTGGGAAAACGGGAAGTGGAAAATCGTCTCTTCTAAAAACGCTCTACGGTGATTTAAAGCTCTCAACGGGCTCGGGTGAAGTTGTTGGATTTGACTTAAATACACTGAAAGACAAAGAAATCCCCTTTCTCAGAAGAAAAATAGGCATCGTATTTCAAGACTTTCAACTCCTCACGGATCGGAATATCCACGACAACTTACTTTTTGTAACAAAAGCAACCGGTTGGGATGACAAAAACAAGGCGGAGGCGCGTATTCAAGAGGTATTGACAAAAGTCGGAATGGAAACGAAAGGGTTTAAAATGCCTTTTCAATTGTCGGGCGGGGAACAACAAAGAATATCCATTGCCAGGGCGCTTATTAATGATCCGGAACTTATTCTTGCCGATGAGCCAACCGGAAATCTAGATCCGATTACCTCGGAAGAAATCATGCGCTTATTATGGGATATTAGTAAAACGGGGCGTGCCATTTTTATGGCAACACACGACTACAGTCTTATTCGCAAATTTCCTTCGCGTATTCTAAAGTGTGAGGGCGGACAGGTAACTGATCTCCGAACAGCAGGGGCCACAGAGAACGAAGGGTAGCTCTATTACTAAAATTATGCTCCAATAATTCCTTTCTCTCTGAACCGGGTATATAGGGCTCACGCATTAATTCGAGCACATTCTTTTCCATTTCAGCATCGCTATTCGCGATGTGGCAAAGCGGCTCTAAGCCCGTACCCTTCACCATAGGAGCATTCACAAGACAATGACGTCCCAGGTACAGGGCAGAAAGCAATTTCAACTTAATCCCCGTAGCTTGAAAGGTTGGCAGCACGTTTATATGCGCCTCTCGAATGAGTTGCTCAATACGGTCTGTAGGAACATTGTTTTCCAAAGATATATGCGGATACTGATCAACAGCGGCGCGTAATTCCATGGGGGCATCACTTCCGGCAATAACAAATGGAATCTTAATTTTCGAGAAAACAGATTCAATTAAATACATCGCCGCCCGGTAATTTTCCGAGACACTCAAGGCGCCGTGATAAAGAACATACTCACCTCTCCCCTTCAAACCTAACACCTCTGTATGCGCGTGAAAGGCCGAAACATGTTGAATCGGGACTTCAGGGAATCGGTTCTCAAAATAACGGGCATCGGGAGCAGAAATAGCTGCAACAGAGGATGCATGCTCTAATTCTTCCTCAAATCGTTTCAGTTTAGACGACTCATTTTGAAAATAGAATCGCTTAAATAAGTTGCTTTCCGACTCGGCCAAATTCAAATAATAGTCATGTTCAATATTATGGCTTCGCAAAATACGTATTCGATCTTTTAAATCTGGATGAGCAAGGTAATAGCAACAGTGGACGCCTTCAAAAAGGATGGGATAGTTGTCCTCCTTTAAGCGGTTTAATAGTTCATCAGAGTTCCGACTAACTACAATGTACGGGCGACGTTTAAATAAATTAGATCGGGATATTTTGCGCGGATAATAATGAACCTCTTCACACATCGATTCGAGTCGCTCTGACCGATCGCGTCCGTATTCGTAACAGTGCAAATGAACCCGAACTCCCTCTTCTGAAAGCGCCTGAACTTTGTAGAAAACATCAATCACCCCTCCGTAATTAGCCGGACACGGGATGTCGAATGAAATTATATGAATATGTTTAGGCTCAGACAAATCGGTCAATCATTTGGGTTAGGTTCCTCTTTTCTTCGTCCCAATGCAAGCTCCGGGCAGCTTCAGTTGCGTTTCGTTTTAACTCCGCTAACAAAGCTTCATTTTCTATGAATTCATTCATTAACTGAGCGATATCGGATGGATTGTGGCTTTTAATAATGCGACCGACTTGATACGATTCTACAATATTTTTAACCTCTACAACTCCACTCGCAATAACGGCTATTCCGGCTTGCAAATAATCAAAGAGCTTGTTCGGCAAACTGAATCGGTAATTCACGTTCGTGTCTTTATCCAATGTGAGTCCCACATCTGCCAAACCGGTGCACTCCATCATTTTAGCATAAGGCATTCTCGGGAAAAAATGCACTCGATGTTGAAGCTGCAGTCGGTCAACAATTTCGTTCAGGGCTGGTAGCACATCCCCTCCGCCCAAGATCACTAAGTGGGCCGATTTTGTCTCAGCAATGGCGGCTACAGCTTCTTCAGCTCCACGATCAATATTTATTCCGCTCCCTTGTAGAATAAATACAATCTCATTTTCGGGTAGCCCCCAATTTTTACGACTGCTTGGCGTTCTAACGTCAAAAATGGGAGGTATATTTCTTACTACCACTAAATTCTTTCCGTACTCCTTCTTGTATAAATTGGCAATGCTCTGATTTACAGTAATTATATGCTCAAGATTAGGAAAAATACTTTTTTCTATTTTCTTCCAAACACGCTGGACTTTCGGTCTAGACTCTAATTCAGGTACCCCCGTAAAGTACTCGTGGGTATCATAAATCAGGGGTTTGTTTTTTAATTTACTGATCCAGTAATTCGGCCAAAGAGTATCTAAATCATTGCTCCAAAATAAATCGGCCCGACGAATCAAAAGGAACAGAAAAAGACGAATGGAATATTCGGCGTAAAAAAAAGCGCCGGCCTTAAATAAAAGAGAAAAGCGATGAGTCTTATAAGTGCGGTCTAGAGGCAAGCTCCCTGGAAGCTTTCTACCCACAAGCGTCACCTCAAATCCGGATTCTTGCAAAAGCACACATGATTTATGGACCCTCTGATCTGTAACTAAATCATTGGTAACGCTAACAATAACTCTTTTCACCGCCCTTTTTTCTTAGGCTGCAAAAATAGGCATTTCAATAGATATAAAGATGCATTCGACCTAACGGTCGGATTGGCTACATTTGCCCCATGGATTGGCACCACAATTTCAACCTTCAACCCTATAACACTTTTGGGCTGAGCGCTTCGGCAAAGAGGTTTGCACGATTTTCGTCGAGTTCAGAACTCTTGGATGCTCTTGACGAAGTTCAAAAAATCAAAGATCCTTTATTGGTATTAGGGGGCGGCAGTAACCTGCTCTTAGTAGATAACTTTGACGGAACAGTTCTTCGCAATGAAATCAGAAGGAAGGAAATCACTCGCGATGAAAAAGATTATGTAGAAGTAGCTGTGGGGGCCGGCGAAAATTGGCACGAATTTGTTTTATGGACCATTGAAAATGGGTGGGGCGGTGTAGAAAATTTAAGTTTAATACCCGGCTCTGTAGGCGCTGCACCGATACAGAATATCGGCGCCTACGGCGTTGAACAGAAGTCGTCTTTTCTATCCTGTTCCGCAATCGAGATCGCATCACTAACAGAGCGGACCTTTTACAATGACGAGTGTGAATTCGGCTATCGGTGGTCGGTATTTAAAGGTGCTTTGAAAAACAAGTATATCATCACCGAAGTGCGATTCCGGCTTTCTAAAAATCCAGAGACCCATACGCAATACGGCGCAATACAAGACCAATTGAAAGAGAACGGTGTACATGATCGCCCAACTATTAAGCAGGTCAGCGATGCCGTTATTGCCATACGCAAGTCCAAGCTACCCGACCCGGCTGATATCGGCAATAGCGGTAGCTTTTTCAAAAACCCGATCGTACCAAACGAGCAATTTGATAAATTGAGAGAGCTCTTTCCCGAAATTGCCGCCTACCCCAACGGATCCGATCATACGAAAATAGCTGCAGGCTGGCTCATTGATCAGCTTGGTTGGAAAGGTTTTAGAGAGGGTGATTTTGGCGTGCACGCGAAACAAGCCTTAGTTCTCGTGAACTACGGCAATGCAAAAGGCGTTGATATAGCACAATTGGCGAAGAAAATTCAACAGGATGTTTTCACCAAATTCGGAGTTGGATTAGAAGCAGAAGTTAACTTTATTGGACCTAACGGTCCGATGTGATTTTGTAACTTTGCCCTTGAAAATCAATCATTATGATTAAGGTTGTTTTATTGACATTGGGACTATTAGCCCTTGGAATTGCCGGGCTGGCCATTAAAATTCTCACGAAGAAAGACGGTACCTTTTCGGGTACTTGTGCGAGTAACTCACCTTTCTTGAATAAAGAGGGAGAATCGTGTGGAATTTGCGGAGCCCTTCCTGAGCAGCAGTGTCAAAACAAAGAGTTAGCGAACTAATTTTTCGAATCCGGCAGACTGATAAACGGCCCAGTCACCATTCGCTTTGCTGTATACAAGCATTCCTTCCAAAGTCGAATCCGCTTCAATGAGCTGAATAGACTTTTTCAACCCCATTGCCATACACATCGTTGAATATCCATCGGCAACCATTGCTTCCTGAGCTACAATTGTAGCACTTAACAAATTCTGCTGCGCAGTATATCCGGTGAGGGGGTTAATTGTATGAACGTACTTTTTACCCGTGACTTCATCCGTTCTAAATTTGCGATAGTTTCCTGAGGTCGCTAAAGCCTTATTGGGAAGTTCAATAATCGCTTGGAAAGGATCGGATGCACGTTGCGCTGTGGGCTTATCGATACCTATTCTCCAAGTCTTCTCTTCGAGGTTTTTGCCTTTAGATCGTAACTCACCGCCTATTTCTACCAGGTAGTTCTGAACAGACAGGCCATCTAGGTAGGCGCAAATAAGGTCTACGCTGTATCCTTGAGCAATCGCATTGAAGTCGAATCGAATACCCTCTTTTTCAAGATAAACTTTTTGACCCTGAATACGCACGCGGTCCATTCCTACATACTGCATTAGACTGTCTACTCGAGCGCTATCGAGTTCCATCGGGCCGTTAGGCCCAAAACCCCATGCATTTGCTAGGCCGCCGACTGTTATGTCAAAATAGCCCTTGCTAATGCTATTCAACTCCTGCGATTTTCGGAATACGACTTCAAACATCGGGTCGACACGTACCGAGGTGTCGCCCTGATTGATTCGAGAAATCAATGAAGTTGGCAGCCACGGACTCATGCTTCGATCTACGGCGCGCAAAATGGAATCGACGGGTCGTTCCAAGTCCATTTCGGTATCTGAAAGTACTGTGATTTGAAAAGTAGTCCCTTGCGCTTCTCCCTGAAGTCGAATGATTTGATATTTGGGGCCTGATGAACAAGAAAACAACAGACCCGTGAACAAGGCGATTAAAAAAGCAGATGTGTATTTCATAAAAAAAGGGGCCGAAGCCCCTGTTTTAAGTTTAGCCTCCAAAATCATCAAAGGCAATATTTTCATCGGGTACTCCCAAGTCGTCGAGCATTTTGAATACCGCGGCATTCATCATGGGTGGACCACAGAGGTAGTACTCAATTTCTTCTGGCTCCGGGTGATGCTTGAGGTAATTCTCAAGAACCACATTGTGTATAAAGCCCGTGTAGCCATCCCAATTATCCTCGGGCATTGGTTCACTCAAAGCAATATTGTAGGAGAAGTTATCGTACTCTTTTTCGATGGTACGGAAATCCTCGGTATAGAAAAGCTCTCTTTTCGAACGACCACCATACCAGTACGATACTTTACGATCGCGTGTTCCTTCTGTATGGAATAAGTGGAAAATGTGCGAACGCAATGGAGCCATCCCAGCACCTCCACCGATGTAAAGCATCTCTTTCTTCGTATCCTTAATATGGAATTCTCCATAAGGTCCAGAAATGGTTACTTTATCTCCCGGTTTTCTCGAGAACACGTAGGAAGAGCAAATTCCAGGATTCACATCCATCCATTTATTCTTAGCGCGATCCCATGGTGGAGTAGCGATACGGATGTTCAACATTACAATATTCCCTTCCGCTGGGTGGTTGGCCATCGAATAGGCACGGAAAATTGGCTCTGGATTTTTCATTTTCAAATCCCAGATTCCAAACTTGTCGTAATCCTCGCGGTATTCATCACCAATGTTATACAAGTCTTTGCTAAAGTCTACTTCCAATGCAGGCACATCCACTTGAATATATCCGCCCGATTGGAAATCTAAGGTTTCACCCTCTGGTAGTTTTACTACAAACTCCTTAATGAAGGTAGCGACGTTATCATTCGAAACAACTTCACATTCCCACTTCTTGATTCCAAAAATCTCTTCTGGAACACGAATGTCCATGTCGTTTTTCACCTTCACTTGGCAACCTAAGCGCCAGTTATCTTGAATTTCTTTTCTCGTGAAATACGGCTTCTCTGTCGGAAGAATTTCTCCTCCGCCATCAAGTACTTGGCACTTGCACATAGCGCACGTTCCTCCACCCCCACAGGCTGAAGGCAAGAAAATTTTGTTGTTCCCTAAGGTACTTAGGAGGGTGCTACCCGATTCTACCTCTACTTGGTCGCCGCCATTAATGGTTAAACGTACGGGTCCTGAAGGTGCCAATTTTGCTTTCGCCGAAAGTAAAATTGATACGAGCAGGAGCATGATGATGGCAAAGGCCACCAGGGTAGATACAATAGTGAGTGTACTTAAAAGCATTGCTTCTCTCTAACTTTATTATAATTCGATTCCCATAAAACTCATAAAGGCAATACCCATCAAACCAGTGATGATGAAGGTTATACCCAATCCTCTCAATGGCGCTGGCACATTGCTGTAGCGGATTTTCTCGCGAATTGCTGCAATGGCAACAATAGCTAAAAACCAACCCACACCAGATCCAAGACCAAAGGCCGTTGCTTCAATGATTGTTGGATAGTCGCGTTCTTGCATGAAGAGCGCCCCACCTAAAATTGAACAGTTCACCGCAATCAGCGGCAAGAAAATACCCAGAGCCCCATATAGAGCAGGCGCAAATTTCTCCACAATCATTTCTACTAATTGCACCATAGATGCAATTACTGCTATAAACATAATGAAGGACAAAAAGCTCAAATCAACGGTGGCAAATTCTTCACCCAACCAGGACAAAGCTCCTTCTTTAAGAATATAATTCTCGAGTAACCAGTTGATCGGAACCGTTATTCCCAAAACGAAAATTACAGCGGCTCCCAGACCCACACCTGTTTTTACTGTTTTAGATACCGCCAAATAGGAACACATTCCTAAGAAGTAGGCGAAAATCATATTGTCGACGAAAATCGACTTCACAAAAATGTTAACTAACTCTTGCATGGCTTTCGGCTTAGTTTTCTTCGATCAGTTGACGGTTACGTGCTCTTTGCACCCAAATAATGATTCCGACCGTAATCAGAGCCATTGGCGGCAAAAGCATTAAACCATTATTGACATAACCCATGGTGTATAATCCTGTTTCGCTACCCGCTGTTGCAACTCCAAAGATTGGAATTTCAAACAACTGACCAGAACCTAAAAGCTCACGGAAAAACGCTACGGTAATCAATATCCAAGCGTAACCAGCGGCATTTCCGACACCGTCTAAAAAGGATCTCCAAGGATTATTCGCTAATGCAAATGCCTCAAAGCGACCCATGATAATACAGTTGGTAATAATAAGACCTACAAATACAGATAGCTGCTTGCTTACGTCGTAAACAAAGGCCTTGAGAACCTGATCTACTAGAATTACCAAACTCGCTACTACAACGAGCTGAACAATGATTCGAATTCTATTCGGAATAGCATTTCGCATTAAGGAAATCACAACGTTACCTACTCCGAGTACAAAAAACACGGATAAGGACATTACAATTGCCGGCTCTAACTTGACGGTAATCGCCAAGGCGGAACAGATCCCGAGAACCTGAACGGTAATGGGGTTATCATCATCTAAAGGCGCCGTTAATAGCTTTCTATTCTTTTTAGAGAATAACCCTTCTTTTTCTTTAACTACTTCTTGTACTTCTGTGCTCATGTTCTGAATTATTCAGCGTTCATGCTCATTTGACCTGATTCTAACTTCTCGAAATAAGGCATATAAAAACTAATGCACTCTTGTAGCATGTTGTCTACTCCTACAGAGGTAATGGTACCTCCTGAAATGCCATCGACTTCATACATTCCCGAAGCACCACTTTTCACTACGGCGATACTCACGAAAGATCCATCTTTCATGATCTTTTTGCCGATAAATTGATTTTGGAAAAATCCTTTATTGATTTCTGCACCGAGTCCAGGCGTTTCTGTTTTGTGGTCAAAGCTGGCCCCGTAAACGGTATTGATATCGCTTTCTAAAGAGATATATCCCCAAATCGGTCCCCAAAGACCTTTCCCGCGCAGTGGAATAACATAATAGGTAGCTCCTTCTTTCTCAGCAATATAAAGTGGCCAGTTTTGCTCGTCGCGAGCTTTCTTTACTTCTTTAGCCAGATCCACCTTAAAGGCTTCTCCATCCACCTCATTTCCTTTCACGTCTAAAACAATCTGCTCCTTCACAAATTGTGGGAATAATTCAGCCGCTTCTTCTCTCGGGGTATCATCTTTACTGAATCCGATTGTAGAGAGAATATCTTGCATTTTCTCTTGCTCGATATTCCGATCTTGCATTGGCTTCAAGGAAATTGCTGCTGCTGAAAGCAACAATCCAACCACCACAACCATGATGATGGCAAATATAAAGGTGTAACTGTTCTTATTTACATCCATGTCCTTAGGCTTTAACCGCTTTCATTCTTTTCAAGCGTCGTTTCACATTGCCCTCTACAACGTAGTGATCAATTAACGGCGCAAATACATTCATCAATAAAATTGCCAACATGATTCCTTCCGGGTAGGCGGGGTTGAAGACCCGAATCATAATCGCGAAGAATCCGACTAAAAAGCCGTAAATAATTTTTCCTTTATTCGTTTGTGCCGCTGAAACTGGGTCCGTTGCCATGAAAACTAGCCCAAAAGCAAAACCACCAACAACTAAGTGTTGATACCAAGGAAGCGCCATCAATGCATTTACTGAGAAGGCGTTAAATATCAATCCCATTACGGCAGCGCCGATAAGCCCGGAAAGCATAATTCGCCAGCTTCCGATACCCGTCCAGAGTAAGAATGCCGCTCCAAGAATAATAGCCAAGGTACTCGTTTCGCCTACTGAACCTGGAATAAGCCCGAGGAACGCTTCCATTGGCGACCAACTTCCGTAACCGGCAGCCGCAGCTTCCGTAACGACTTCTTTTCCGGCCGCTAGGCCGCCCAAAATAGTTTCACCAGAAATTGCATCTACGGTGCTCGCATCTGCTACCCAAACAGTGTTTCCCGACATATACGTCGGATAGGCAAAGAATAAGAAAGCCCGCGCCGTCAAGGCTGGGTTCAAGATATTCATTCCAGTTCCACCAAAAACTTCCTTCCCGATGATTACCGCAAAAACAACGGAAACCGCCAGCATCCAAAGAGGCAAATCAACGGGCATAATTAAGGGAATCAACATCCCCGTAACTAAGTAACCTTCGTTTACTTGGTGACCGCGTAAAATGGCGAAAAGGAATTCAATTCCCAATCCTACACCGTAGGAAACAATGATCATGGGCAACACCTTCCACAAACCGAAAAGGAACATACCCATGGTGGATACTACTTCACCCGTTTGGCTAAAATGCTGGAACCCGATATTGTACATTCCAAACAATAAGGCAGGGACCATAGCGATCACCACGAAAATCATGGTTCGCTTCAAGTCAATACCATCGCGAATGTGCGCTCCACTTTTGGCCGATTCTCCTGGAACGAAAACAAAAGTTTCAAATGCGTCTAAAGCTGGGTGAAATTTCTCAAGCTTACCGCCCTTTTCAAAGTTTGGCTTCACTGTCTCGAAGAAATTGCTCAATAATTTTTTCATCCTAATATCCGATTAAGACATTTCGTGTTTGATCATATCAAGGCCTTCTTGGATCGTTTTTTGAACGTCCATTTTAGAGGTGCAAACTACTTCGCACAATGCGAAATCCTCTGCACTCACCTCATAAATTCCCAAATTCTCCATGGCCTCAATATCGCCTACCATGATCGCCTTGATCAATTGTTGCGGATAAATATCCATTGGAAGAACGGATTCGTATTGTCCGGTAACTACATATGCGCGCTTTTCACCGTGCATATTTGAGTCGAGAACATATTTTTTATTTGGAGTCAACCACGACCAAAAAGCTCGTGATGTACTAAACTTGTTGAAACCTGGTGCGATCCATCCAAACAGCTCTTGCTCATCCCCTTCTGGAATAGCGGTCACCATGTGATCGTAATAACCCAAATAACCCTCTTTTTCAATGCGCGTACCGGTGAGTACGTTTCCTGAAATGATTCGTAAGTGGTCGCCTTTAAGTGTTTCGCTTAACAATCCGGATAATCCCATACCGCTAATAACCTTGTAGTAACGCGGTTGGTTCACTTCGGATCCAGCGACACAAATTGTTTTTGAGGCATCGTACTTCCCAGTATTGAAAAAACGACCTACGATCGCTACATCCTGAGGATTGATAAACCACACAACTTCCCCTTTATTAATTGGATCGAGATGATGGATTTGGATACCTACGTTACCCGCCGGATGCGGACCTGAAACCGTGTGGACTTCAACGCCCTTAGCTTCGGTAAACGTTTTCGAAGCAGCACTATCAGCTCGCAGTCCCAATCGCACTTTTCCCGCCGTTAGGTGGGATAAGGCATCGATTCCTGCTTGGAAATCGGCTTCTGAACCTTCCAGAATAAAATCGTAATCCGGAGCCAAAGGTGCGCTGTCAAAACCAGAAATGAAGATCGCTTTCGGCGCATCATCTGGGTTTGCGATCACATCGTACGGACGCTGACGAAGCATTGGCCACAAACCTGCGCCCAAAAGTGCTTCCGTCACTTTCTCCTTGTTCAACTCCGAAGAGGCACCAGGATTAAAAGTTTCGTACCGAACTTCTTTGTCGGCTAAAATTTTGATTTCGAGAATTTTTCGCTTTTCTCCGCGTTTGATTTCCGCAACTTCACCACTTACAGGTGAGGTAAATCGAATTCGATCATTATCCTTGCTGTAGAACAATGGCGTGCCCGCAAGCACCTCATCACCTTCAGCTACTAATAATTTCGGTACGACTTCGTGAAAATCGGATGGTTTAACGACGCAGGTTTCGGATGGGGACAACTCGCCGTTTACCTTGTCGGCTTCGCCAACGAGTTTGATGTCTACCCCACGTCTAACTTTAATGTCTATAGACATTGCAACAATGGAATTAAATTGCTCTAAAACGGACCGCAAAAGTAAAAAATATGCTCAATGTTTTTAACTTTTGGCCGTATTTTTGGACTAACTTATTTAATTACATTGCAAAATCACGATCTATATGAGACTCCTTTTGTCCCTCGTCCTTTTCGCTAGCTCATTTTCCGTGTCGGCCTCGCGGCCCGATGGGCCCGTTTTGAGTCCTGAAAGCGAATTTTTGCGATACGACGACTATGTCTATCAAGAATTCATTGAGACCGTGCTCATTTATAACAAAAAAGACAGCTTGGGCTTTCCTATGTTACGGCTCGGAGCAGGCGGTCAAATGATTCTGCACTTCGATGACTTAGTCGGTGATTTTCAGCGCTACTCCTATACATTTGTTCATTGCAATTACGATTGGACGCCTTCGCAACTAAACAAACAAGAGTACCTCGTTGGCTTCAACGACAACTTCATTGACGACTACGTTTTTTCATTTAATACCATCATCCCCTACACGCATTACGAAGTATCTTTCCCCAATAAAAATGTGCGCTTCTTAAAATCCGGCAATTACGTCATGGTCGTCTATGCCAACAATAACCCAGACGAAATTGTCCTTACACGTCGATTTATCATTTGGGAACCCATCGTTTCCGTACCGATGCAGGTAAACCGGCCGACGGTGGTTGAATATCGCGATGAGTACCAAGAAGTTGATTTCGACATTAACCACGGAAACTATCCAATCCCCTATCCTTATCAAGACCTGCATGTTGTATTGGTTCAAAATCGACGATGGGACAACGCCATCTACAATTTAAAACCCCTCTTCGTTAGGGACGGATCTCTTTCCTATAATTATGAATATGAAAATCTTTTCCTCGGGGGAAATGAGTATCGTTACTTCGACACAAAAGACCTCATAACGATGCAATCGCGCGTCAGCAATATAAAATTCGACACTATTTTTCAAGTACTGGTCACCCCCGATCAACCGCGGCGATTTACGACATATAGTTTTTGGCCGGATGTAAACGGCCAACGAGTTATCCGAAACGTGCGCGGAAGAAATGCGCACAGAGATGCTGATTACTCGATGACTCATTTCCGGCTCTACATGACTGAACCGACCAATGAAGGGAACATCTACCTGTATGGCGCGCTGAGCGACTGGCGGATTGATTCGAAATACATGCTCCGATACAACTACAAACGAGGGGCATACGAAGCGAGTGTCCTTCTTAAACAAGGGTACTATAATTACGAGTATGTGCTTGTCCGAGATGGTACGGGTGATGTCGACCCCTCATTTATTGAAGGAACGCATTACCAAACCGAAAACGATTACTCGGTGCTCGTTTATCATCGAGAAATGGGGCAACGATACGACCGGTTGGTTGGTTTATCCTCTGTAAATGCCGCCGACTTTTATTGATCGCGAACACCCTTCCAATGAAATTATGAATATGCTTACCTTCGAGATGTGTCTAAAAAGAAGAACAAACTCGATTTAAGTATCCTCCCAGATAATCGACCCGCGCTCAAAGGAGAAGAGTGTCTTAACTGCGGAACTCCCCTAGTTGCGAAAGAAAACTTTTGCCATTACTGTGGGCAGCGGAACGACCGTCGTCGCCTTAGTTTTTACGAGTTTATTTCAGAGAGTGTTCGAAGCTACTTTTCTGTTGATAGCAAGGTTGTACATTCCTTGAGTCCACTGCTTTTAAAGCCCGGTAAACTTACTCGAGAATTTATTGAAGGAAAAAGACAACAATACGTGCATCCCATTCGGATGTATCTCACCGTTTCCATTATTTATTTCACACTAATAAGTATCGGCAATCTAATTGGACGGGCTGATTTAGCGCTTGTAGAGTGGAACGAGTCGGATCGAGATGACGACATAGTATTTGACTTAAGCCTTGAGGATGGAAGTGATGAAGAACCTATCCGTACCGTAGCCGATTTCCAAAAAGAAATTAAAAATTCAATCAATGATTCATTAGTCGAAGGCGAGCGTCAGGAAAGCACTCTTGATTCAAATCTAATTCCAGTATCCTCTAGCGCCTTGGCCGATTCCTTAAAAGAATTTGAAAACCAGATCAACTGGTGGGATACTCTCCCCAATCCAGGTCCGTACGCAAAGCCTCAGGCTTATTATTTACAGGAAAAAAGGTCTCTTTCTAGAATCAATCGATTTGTTGAAGATCAAGATTCTATTCCCATGAGCCTCGCGCTGCCCTTTTTGGAGCTTGAAGACACCCGCTTGAATCGCTTTATGTACACTGAGGTGAAGAAAGGGCGCTCACTCGACATTAAAGACTTCCTCAACTTTTTCATGAGTAAACTACCAATCGTTGCCTTTCTCTTTTTGCCATTATCCGCTCTCTCTTTTTGGGCTGTCTATTTCAGGAGAAACTACTTTTACATTGAGCATTTGATCTTTTTGTTTCATGTTCAAACGGTATTCTTCTTACTGCTGATCACCAAATGGCTGATTAAATTTTCATTTCCCGGTTTTGACCTCGATGGTTGGACAGGTCTAATATTCTTGATATACGCTTATTTGGCAATGAAACGATTTTATAAACAAGGCTATCTGAAAACAACGCTCAAGTTTATTCTTGTGAATTTCGGCTTCTTGTTCTTTGGGTTAACTTTTGGCTCTATTGCTTTCGCAATTACTTTCTTGGTGTATTGATAATTCTTATAATTGATCAGTGGTAACTCGACTCACATCCGGAATAAAAATCTCAGTTCAAACGAACTACGAAGGGCGGTACGTAAGTTCGGACGGCCCACTGTGGGTTTTTCATTATCACATTACCATTTCTAATCAAGGCGTAAATCCCGTGAAACTACTCCGGAGAAAATGGTTCATTTGGGATAGCAGCGCTCTTCCCAGTAAGGTGGAAGGTGATGGGGTCATCGGCTTGCAGCCGGAAATTCAACCGGGCGAAAACCACGCTTATCAAAGCGGGTGTCATTTAAGATCTGGAATTGGGTACATGCGTGGATCTTATCAAATGATGGATTTAAACACCGGAGAACTCTTTGAAGTTGAGATTCCCATGTTTCAGCTGATCGCCCCCCAAAGATTGAATTAGACCAGCGATTTACGCTCAGCCTAGATCCGCTCTTCACGCTCTCTGGGCGGTGCTTTTTTTCATTGCGGCAATGACTCGAGGAAAGGTCCCATTTCCTGCTGCTATTTTAATAAGTTTGCAATTCACAACACTGCCAATAAAAATCAAATTATCATGTTGAAAGGATTTTTCAATGTTCCAGACGCGGTAAACGAACCCGTTTTACCGTACGCACCTGGCTCTCCCGAGCGCGCGGATCTTCAAGCCGAAATTGAACGCCAAATGGCCGAAGTAATCGATATTCCAATGATTATTAATGGTCGCGAAGTCCGTACTTCGGACAAGGTCGAAGTTCGTCCGCCGCACGACCACCAAACAGTAGTCGGCACTTGGTCAAAAGCCGAAAAAAAACACGTTGAAGAAGCGATTTCTACCGCACTGGCAGCCCGTAAAGAATGGTCAAAAACCAGTTGGGAGCATCGAGCTTCGATCTTTTTAAAGGCCGCTGAATTGTTGGCCGGACCCTTCCGTCAGAAAATCAATGCGGCTACTATGATTGGCCAGAGTAAAAACTCCATGCAAGCCGAGATTGACGCGGCCTGCGAGCTCGTTGATTTTTTCCGGTTCAATGTCGAATATATGGCTCAGATCTATTCCGATCAGCCAGAGTCACAACCGGGAATGTGGAACCGCATGGAATACCGCCCGTTGGAAGGCTTTGTTTACGCCATTACTCCATTTAACTTCACTTCAATCGCGGCAAACCTCCCGGCTTCTGCGGCGCTTATGGGAAATGTGGCTATTTGGAAACCCTCGGATAGCCAGGTGTACAGCACCCGTGTTATCCTTGATTTGTTTAAAGAAGCAGGCGTTCCTGACGGCGTGATCAACGTAGTTTACGGCGATCCTAAAATGATTTCCGATGTGCTTTTGAATCACCCCGACTTTGCCGGACTTCATTTCACTGGCTCTACACATGTATTCCAAGATCTTTGGAAGCAAATCGGAAACAATATTCACAATTATAAATCGTACCCGCGAATTGTTGGAGAAACAGGTGGTAAAGATTTCGTCGTTGCCCACCCAAGTGCTAACCCTATTGAAGTGGCTACTGCACTCAGTCGTGGAGCCTTCGAATTTCAAGGTCAAAAATGCTCCGCCGCTTCTAGAGCCTATTTACCAAAATCGACTTCCGAAGCAATCCTAAATGAGTTAAAAGCACAAGTGAGTACGTTCAAAATGGGCACGCCGCTTGAATTTGGAAACTTCATTAACGCTGTCATTCACGAAGGCGCTTTTGATAAGCTTGCAAGCTATATTGATCAAGCAAAGAAAGATGATAACGCGGAAGTTATTATCGGTGGCGGGTATGATAAATCGGTGGGCTATTTCATAGAGCCTACGGTGATCGTAACCACGGACCCAAAATACACCACCATGGAAACGGAGCTGTTCGGCCCTGTGTTAACCATCTACATCTACGAAGATCAAGATTGGAAAAGCATGCTCGAATTGGTGAATTCTACTTCACCCTATGCCTTAACCGGAGCTATTTTATCAAGAGATCGCTATGCTGCAGAAGAAGCTACCAATGCGCTGGTCGACTGTGCAGGGAACTTCTATATCAATGATAAGCCAACAGGCGCTGTAGTTGGTCAGCAACCATTTGGTGGAGCACGCGGGTCAGGGACCAATGACAAAGCCGGTTCTATGATGAATTTAATGCGCTGGGTGAGCGCACGCACCATTAAAGAAACCTTTGTTCCAGCTAAAGATTACCGATATCCCTTTTTAGGATAATTGTATGAAAAAGTGGCTGAATCGAATTCCATCCTGGCTGAAAAACCGCTACCTTTTGGTAGGAGCGGTTTTTCTGGTCTGGATGCTTTTTATTGATACCAATTCGTGGTGGTTTCACCGTGAATTGAACAATGAAATTAACGAGCTCGAGGAAGCCACGGAATATTACAAAGGCGAAATTGTGAACGATTCAACCGTTTTATTTGACCTTGACAGTAATCCCGAAGCTTTAGAAAAATACGCCCGGGAAAACTATTTAATGAAAAAAGACAACGAAGAGGTCTACCTTTTTGTAGATCCAAAAGAAGACGACAAACAATGATCGATACGGAAAATATTGGCGTTGGCTCGAAAGTAGAGCATGAACGTTACGGTGAAGGCGTCATTAGTGCTATTCAATTAAGCTCTTTTGAAATCTTCTTTGAACGGGGCGGAAAAATGACCGTTTCCAAAAACAACGACGAGTTAGAAATAAAAGAAGTGGTTTCGGTAGATGGATCCGAAAACTCGGGCGCAGGCTTTTCCCTCCGCGACTTAGAACAAGTAATCACAGATACCTTAGACAAATTCGGTCACCTTCAAGAGGTAGTGGAACTGGGCGACCGATGGAAAGGTGGTACGATGGTTTTAACCCCGGAGAATCCGGAACTTTCGAACAAGGAGATTCCGATCGAGACCTTCTTTCATAAAATTGTGATGATGCGCGACCGAATGCGCGTTCTCGAGCAGAACATCAATAGCAACGAAAAGCTTTCCGATGAAGATAAAGTAAACCTCCAGCAGTACATCACGCGTTGCTACGGAAGTTTCACTACCTTCAATATCCTTTTTAAAGACAAGGAGCAACAATTCTCAACTAAAGGATAAATCATGAGCAAGAAAGGCCTCTTTTCGGAGTTTTCACGGACCTCACGGTCCGATTGGAAAACAAAGGCCACTGCAGATTTACGCGGTAAAGCACTCGAAGATTTGAGTCGTGCCGATGCCGACGGAATTATCATACAACCTTGTTACGATACTGAATCGGAATTCAAATCCATCGTGCCGAAAAGGCACCAAAACGGATACGAAGTAGTACAAGAATATTTCGTTGCCGACGCAGCCGAAGCAAATAGTCAATTGCTCGATTACTTAAATCGCGGAGCCACCTCCCTTCTGCTTTATTTATTGCCAAATATCGACCTCAGCACATTGCTCGAGAACATACACCCTGAACACGTTTCTTTGCATTTCGTACAAGAAGGAAATGGCCTACTTCTCGCTGAAGCCCTGGGCTCATATTACGAATCGAAGGGATACGACCTCACCAAGTGTCGAGGATCAATTAATGTTGATATACTTGAAAACCTAGCCCGCACAGGCAATTGGTTTAAATCGGAAGAAGAAGACTGGGCGGGTTTAACCGCCTTAGTCGATCGGGTCGATTTTGCCCCGTGGAAAACACTTTGCGTAAACGCGAACCTCTTCCACAATGCGGGTGCGAGTCCAGCCCACCAACTCGGAATTGCATTGAGCATGCTTCACGAATACCTGGTCCATTATGGCGAAGTTGGTGCCGAGCAGCATTGGTTAAACATGGCCGTGGGTACGGACTATTTTCACAACATCGCCAAGTTAAGAGCGATGCGCAGCCTTTGGTCTTTTTTACTCGAGCAGTACGACTTTGATTCGACTCGATATCCTCTTAGCCTGCACGTAGAGACGGGATTGCGCGATAAAACAATTTACGATCCGTTCAATAACATGCTGCGCAATACGAGTTCAAGCATGTCGGCAATCATCGGAGGGGCAGAAAGTATCTCCGTAAAACCTCACGATGTAGCTTTTAAAAATCCCAATGAATTCGGAGATCGAATGGCTCGAAATACTCCTTTAGTATTGGGCCACGAAAGCTATTTTTCTGAACTAAACGATCCAGCAGAGGGCTCCTACTTTTTGGAGTCGCTTACTACTGAGCTCGCAGCCTCCGGCTGGAAATGCTTTCAAGAAATCGAAGAGCGTGGGGGATATATTGCGGCCCTAAAATCGGGTTATATTCAAGGTCTCGTCGCTGGAGATCACGAACGTGAAAGCGAAAAAGTTGCCGACGGCACGAAAAGTATTTTGGGCATTAATTTATATCCGAATGCGGATGAAAAAATGGGACCGGAAATAGAACAAGCGCTCTTTTGCTCGGATTCGAAAAAAGCTACGGAAGTTGAACCTATACGAGCCATTCGCACGAGTGAAAGTCTTGAATTAAAACGATTACAAGATGAAACGTAAGGATCTCTTCTCCATACCGTTTGATCCGAAAATTGAAAACCAGAAGTCAGAATCTCCTGCTTTTGATCAAGAGGGTTTTCCGGCCGGACTCCCACCTTTTTTGCGCGGTCCGTACACAACCATGTACGCGAGTCGTCCGTGGACCATTCGTCAGTATGCGGGTTTCAGTACCGCCGAAGAATCGAATGCTTTTTACAGAAGAAACTTAGCCGCAGGCCAAAAAGGACTATCCGTTGCTTTTGATTTAGCCACGCATCGCGGATATGATAGTGATCACGAGCGCGTAGTCGGCGATGTCGGAAAAGCAGGGGTTGCCATTGATTCCGTTTTGGACATGAAAGTCCTTTTCGATCAAATTCCGCTCGATCAAATGTCGGTTTCGATGACCATGAATGGCGCTGTGTTGCCTATCATGGCCTTTTTTATTGTGGCCGCGGAAGAACAGGGTGTTTCACCAGAACAATTAAGCGGAACCATTCAAAATGATATTCTGAAGGAATTCATGGTGCGGAATACCTACATCTACCCGCCCTTGCCGAGCATGAAAATCATTGCCGACATTTTTGCCTACACGGCGAAAAACATGCCGCGGTTCAACAGCATTTCTATTTCGGGATACCACATGCAAGAAGCCGGTGCCACGCCCGAAATTGAGTTGGCCTATACTTTGGCCGATGGCTTGGAATATCTAAGAACCGGCCTAGCGGCCGGAATGGATATCGACTCCTTTGCTCCGCGCCTCTCCTTCTTTTGGGCGATTGGCATGGACCACTTTACGGAAATCGCGAAAATGCGCGCAGGTCGTATGCTCTGGGCGAAACTGGTAAAACAGTTTAACCCGAAAAACGACAAATCGATGGCGCTCCGCACCCATTGCCAAACCAGTGGATGGAGCTTAACCGAACAAGACCCGTACAACAATGTTGCTCGAACAGCCATTGAAGCTATGGCGGCTGCCTTCGGCGGAACCCAGTCTTTACATACGAATGCACTCGATGAAGCCATTGCGCTTCCGACCGATTTTTCCGCGCGCATTGCTCGAAATACGCAAATCTACCTGCAAAAAGAAACGGGAATTACGCACGTCGTTGACCCTTGGGCAGGCAGTACTTTTGTAGAAGGCAAAACCGCGGAAATAGCGGAATCTGCTTGGAAGCTCATTGAAGAGGTAGAAGAACTGGGCGGAATGGCCAAGGCCATAGAAAACGGATTGCCCAAAATGCGCATTGAAGAAGCCGCTGCAAAAAAACAAGCGCGAATCGACAGTGGTAAAGACATCCTCGTGGGCGTTAATCGCTACCGAACGAGTACCACCGACCCGATGGATATTCTGGATGTGGACAACACCAAAGTTCGTGAAGGCCAGATTGCGCGGCTGCAGAAAATGAAGAGCGAGCGAAATGAATCCGCAGTGCAATCTGCTTTAAAAGCACTTACGGAGTGCGCTCGTACGGGTGACGGAAACTTACTTGCCTTAGCGGTGGTTGCCGCTCGAGAGCGTGCGAGTTTAGGAGAAATAAGTGATGCCCTTGAAGCGGTTTATGGAAGATATACAGCAACCATTCAAAGTATTAGCGGAGTGTATAGCAAAGAAATTGACCAAGACGATCGTTTTAAAAATGCCCAGAATTTAGCCGACCAGTTCTCTGAGCTCGAGGGTCGCCGTCCGCGCATCATGATTGCCAAAATGGGACAAGATGGGCACGACCGAGGGGCTAAAGTAGTGGCTACTAGTTTTGCTGATTTGGGCTTCGATGTCGATGTAGGTCCTCTTTTCCAAACGCCCATGGAAGCGGCGAAACAAGCAGTAGAAAATGACGTGCATGTACTCGGTGTAAGCAGCCTAGCGGCTGGACATAAAACACTGGTGCCACAGGTTATTGCAGCGCTTGTAGAATTAGGTCGTCCCGATATCATGGTCATTGCCGGTGGTGTAATTCCTCAGCAAGACTATGCCTATCTGTTTGAGGCAGGCGTGGTCGGAGTATTCGGACCCGGGACGGTTATTTCGGAAGCCGCTGCAGACATCCTTCAAAAATTAATCGATACCGTTGAACCAGCATAAAAACAAAACTTATGGCTTCTGAACTAACCCATCCGAATTACAAATGCCCGAAATGCAATCATCGCACCTTTTCTTCGGAATCGATTAGCACAACGGGAAGCGGTTGGTCGCGTATTTTCGATATGCAGAATAAGAAATTTACGGCCGTCACTTGCGGGCAATGTGGTTTTACAGAATTATACAAAGGCAAGCACAGCACCTTGAGTAATTTATTTGACTTTATCACCAACTAAGTTTATCGTGGAACCTACTCCTCTTCAACCGCGTTCGTTACCCTCGAATGAAACCTTTGTAAAAGGTATTTTAGACGGCAACCGAACACTCTTGAGTAGAGCCATCACCTTGATCGAAAGCACTCGAGTCGATCATACTGAAAAAGCACAGGCCATTGTTGAAGCCTGTTTACCTCATTCGGGGAACAGCTTTCGGGTCGGAATTACCGGCGTTCCCGGAGTAGGGAAATCGACGTTTATCGAAGCGCTGGGCATGGAGTTGATCGGCCGTGGAAAAAAACTGGCTGTTTTGGCCGTGGATCCGAGTTCATCGCGCAGCGGTGGTGCTATTTTAGGTGATAAAACGCGGATGGATCGACTGAGTCGGGAAGAAAATGCCTTCATCCGACCGAGCGCGGCGGGAGCCTCCTTAGGAGGCGTCGCCCGCAAGACCCGCGAGAGCATTGTGTTGTGTGAAGCGGCCGGATTCGACACCTTGTTTATAGAAACCGTTGGCGTAGGACAGAGTGAAACCGCCGTGCACAGTATGGTGGACTTCTTTCTTTTACTGATGCTTGCGGGCGCCGGCGATGAGCTGCAGGGCATCAAAAGGGGCATTATGGAAATGGCGGAGGGCATGGTAATCAATAAAGCGGATGGAGATAACCTCAGCGCCGCCCGCCGCGCTCGGTCCGACTACCAACGAGCACTTCACCTTTTTCCAGCACATCCGGGCAATTGGACGCCTCAAGTACGACACTGTTCAGCATTGAATAATGATGGAATCGCCGAGTTTTGGGATTCTGTAATTCTCGATTATTTAAAATCTACCCAAAGCAATGGTTACTTCAATCAACGACGTGAAGAACAAGCCAAGTACTGGTTCCGAGAACATTTAGAAGAAAGGCTCTATCGGAGCTTCTATAGCCATCGGGCCGTTAGGGCCCAAATGAATGAACTCGAAGAGCGTGTTCTCAAACAAGAAATGACCCCGTTTAAAGCGGCCGAATACCTATTCGCCCTCTGGAAAAAACAAGTTTAAAATCAGATTAAGGTTCTGCAACTTCCTGAAGAGCCCTGTTTTCCAATACTAAATCGATAAAGAGTTTTTGATCCTCTTCAAACTCGCGATACCAATACATCACTTGATCGTAAGAAAGACATCCACCGCGAAGCAGCGATTGCAGAATAATATCTCCCTCTTCATCGATAAAGGCCTTTGAAGTACGCACCGAATTCCATCGGTGAATTAATTGGTCATCGCATCCGCCGTCTAAACCCCACGCCAGCATTAAATCGCCGCCGAGATCGTTGTATAAATTCACCGCCACGGCTCCGTAGAACAAAACATATTGCCCCTCTTGTATGTCGAGAATGGAATCCGTTCCTGTGCTCGTAAACACGCGTTTTAAATCGCGATTATTATACGACTCAACGTATTGCGCCTCCGCCACAATACTCGTCATCAGCAACACAAATAAAGTGGTGAGCAAGAATCGAAAATTCACGAAGTAACGGGAGGAAATGGACTTTATCATTTTCAATTCAATCAGTTTTAATTTTTGCTTTTATAGTTCGGCCATGACCTCATTCTTCAAAAAATCTAAGGCGCGATCAGAAGGCGTTCGTTCTTTAGCCGCCAAAATTTGCAAAACCAACTCGCGCAAATCTTCCGCATTTTGATCTGGATTCAATTTTTTTGCGGCCTGATTAATTAAACTAACCGTTGAATCCTTTGCCGCTTTGATCATTTTCCAAGTATCATTAGAAACATAAATTTGCTGCGATAAGTTGTATTCGTATTCATTTCGAATCGTTTGCAGCAGAATCGCCTGATACCCGGCAACATTCATTTGATGCGCTTTTATTCGAACCATCATGTTCGCCGGCTGAATACGCTCCAAAAATAAGGCCAAACGCTCATAAGCTTGCAAACGAATGGGCATAGCATTACGGCGGCCCTCCTTTTTAATATCGTACATGCGTTTTTTTTCCTCATTCCCCATAAACATGCTCAACATGATATAAGTAACTACAAGCATTATCAGCGCGGGCAATATATATCGGATAACCTCTAATCCTACTTCCATAATTTGAATCTAAAATTTACGAATAACAAACCTAAGCAAATGAGCCCATTTACTCTTTTACGTACACTAAATTAAACTGGGGACTTTCCTATCTTTGGGTTCCTTCAAAACAAAGACCTCATGTCTCAAATCATTTCCGATCGGCTTAACCGCCTGAGTGAATCACAAACGATTGCAATGGCCCGTCGCTCGAGAGAGCTTAAAGCGCAGGGCGTAGATGTTATTAGCCTCAGTTTGGGCGAACCGGATTTCAATACACCAGCGTTCATAAAAGATGCCGCTAAAAAAGCGCTCGACGAAAACTTCACCTCTTATACGGCTGTTTCTGGCTATCAGGAGTTGCGAGAAGCTATTTGCCACAAATTAAAGAGAGACAACGGGCTCGATTACACGCCTAACCAAATTGTATCGAGTACGGGGGCAAAACAGAGCTTGGCGAACGTATTGCTCGCGATGATTAACCCGGGAGACGAGGTTGTTCTCTTGGCTCCTTATTGGGTGAGTTATTTAGAAATGGTCAAGCTGGCCGAAGGAACTCCTGTAGTGGTTTCTGGAGGTGTTGAAACGGACTTCAAAGTGACCCCGGAGCAAATAGAAGCCGCCATCACCAATAAAACGCGGGTGATCATGTTCAACTCCCCGAGCAATCCGACCGGATCTGTTTACAGCAAAAATGAAATGGATGCCTTGGCTGCAATGCTTGAAAAACACCCAGATGTTTACATCATCAGCGACGAAATTTACGAGCACATTAATTTCACGGATGGGCATGTTTCCTTCGCTAGCTACTCCGCACTTTACGATCGTGTGATTACCGTAAATGGTCTGTCCAAAGGCTTCGCTATGACCGGCTGGAGGTTCGGCTATATAGCGGCGCCCGAGTGGATTGCCAAAGCTTGTAACAAAATGCAAGGTCAAATGACCAGTGCTACCTGTTCCATTACGCAAAAAGCGGCCGAAGCAGCCATGATGGCCGATCGGTCTGTTACTTTCGAAATGCGCGATGCGTTTAAAAGTCGCCGTGATAAAATAAGAACACTGTTAAACGAAGTGCCCGGGTTTATAACCAATGTGCCCGACGGTGCATTTTACTTCTTCCCCGATGTTTCGTCTTTATTCGGTAAAAAAGCGGGGGATCAAACCATTGAAAATGCGACAGACTTAAGCTTATATCTTCTGGATGTAGCTCATGTAGCAACGGTTCCCGGGGATGCCTTTGGAGCCCCCAAATGCCTTCGATTGAGTTACGCAGCAAGTGAAGATGTCTTAACAGAAGCAGTTCGAAGAATTAAATCGGCGATAGAAGCTTTGTCTTAATGACTAAGGAACAAATAGACGGCGTTATTCAGGGCTTCTCAGATCAAAAGATCTTGGTGATCGGAGATGCCATGATCGATTCCTATTTATGGGGACACATTGAGCGCATGTCGCCCGAGGCACCGGTTCCCGTAGTAAATGTAGACAATCGTGAAGAGCGTCTGGGTGGAGCTGCAAATGTTGCCCTAAATTGTCAATCATTGAGTGCGACCCCTTTTCTTTGTTCCGTAATTGGCAACGACACGCGGGGCGATCATTTCCTGCAATTAATGGAGGAGAGCGGCTTGAGTTCAGAAGGGATCGTTCGATTAGAAGACCGGCCGACAACCGTAAAAACAAGGGTTATTTCAGACGATAAACACGTTCTGCGCGTCGATCAAGAAAGTCTTAAACCCGTTGCTCCTGAATCCATAATGGAGCGATTAAAAACTTTATTTGCTAGCCACTCCTTTAGCGCGGTGATTATTGAAGACTACAACAAGGGTTTATTAACTCCAGAACTCATAGAATTCGCAATTGCCTTGGCGCATGAAAACGGGGCAATTGTTTCTGTAGATCCGAAAAAAGAGCATTACTGGATGTACAAAGGAGTAGATCTGTTTAAACCGAATTGGAAAGAAATGATCGAGGCGCTCGACGGGGTTTATCCGGCCGAAGCGATAGCGCAGGCCGAAATCAGAAGTACCGCTATACGCCATACGCGTTTGGGCCTATCGGCCCGATGCTTACTCCTTACCCTTTCAGAACATGGAGTGGTCATTCAAAACGACGAGGAAGAATTTCATTTTCCCGTTTACGATCGAAATATTGTGGATGTTTCCGGCGCCGGAGATTCGGTTATCAGTGTGGCTACACTTGTATACGCCCAAAATATGGACGCTTCCAATGTCGCCCGTTTTGCTAATTTAGCGGGCGGACTCGTTTGTGAGCATGTGGGAGTGGCCCCAATAGACTTGCAAATGTTGCGCGCCGAAGCGCACCGTCATCTTACCTGAGGTTTATGTCGTTCAGATCCTTTCGGGAACGTGTGAATATTTTTCTTTTCGACAGTAAAGAAAAAGCGTCCACTTGGCTCAACTACGCGAGCTTTGCCGTTTCCCTGTACGCGATCATTAGCCTTATCTATTACTTTGGATATCCGGAAACAGACTATTCGCGATCCTTTATTATCACTTCGATCCGCATAAGCTTTGGGTTTTATCTGATTAAGTACATTCTTGGATACGTGTATTCTTTTCACCCAAAGACCTACTTCCGGAGTACCTGGTTTGAAGGAATATTAATGTTGCTCATTTTAGGGAATGCCCTCTCTCTATTCCTATTCGATTTTCCCATTGTGAGATGGCTCGGCGAACAAGTAGGATTCGAGAATTTGGCCAGCTTCTACGTGATTTTCATTCAATCGTATTTCTTGATTATTGTCGGTATTGAAATCACCAAAGCAACCAGCGTTTTCAGCTCTATTCGTTTGAGTCCGCCCTTAATGCTTTTAATGAGTTTTCTGATTCTAATCACTTTCGGCTGCGGTTTATTGAGCTTGCCCGAAATGAATACTACAGGAACGGCCACACCTTTTTTAGACGCCCTATTTACCGCCATTAGCGCGAGTTGCGTAACAGGCCTCGTGGTCGTGGATACGGCTACGTTCTTTTCGGTAAAAGGCCAAATTGTGATTATGTTTCTTATCCAATTAGGTGGATTAAACATTATCTCCTTTGCTACTTTCATTGCCCTATTTTCGAGAAAAGGAATTGGAATTCGTCACCAAAGCCTTTTTCAAGAACAAGTTGCCGCTGAAGGTTTGTTTGCCAGCAGAGGACTTCTGCGTCAAATTTTCGCATTTAGTTTTATTGCGGAGATCATTGGAAGCTTTCTAATCTTCATCTTATGGAGCCCTCAAATGCCTTTTAGTGGCTTCGGGGAAAAGTTCTTTTACAGCATCTTCCACTCTATTTCCGCTTTCAATAATGCGGGCTTCAGTCTTATGACCAACGGACTCTATGAAGAGATGGTTCAAAACGCTTACCTACTGCATATTGTCATTGGTATATTAATTTTCTTTGGTGGCTTAGGGTTTCCCGTGATTTCCGACATCTGGGGATTACGGCGTATGCGTGAGCGCATTCAACAACCCTGGAAAACCTATTCCATAGCGACAAAAATTGCCGTGTACAGTTCCATCGCACTTCTTGTCTTTGGCGCGGTAGCCTTTTTCTTCATCGAAAAACACAACACACTCGAAGAAATGAATTTTGGCGAGCGTGTGATCAGCTCTATTTTTCAAAGTATCACCACTCGAACGGCCGGTTTTAACACCGTGGATATTGGCAGTCTTGCCATCCCTACTTTAATACTGTTCATTTTCCTGATGTTTATAGGGGCTTCCAGCGGCTCTACGGGTGGAGGTATCAAAACTTCCACATTTGCAGCCATTTTCTTAGCCTCCTACGCTACGATTCGGGGAAAAAAGAATGTAGAGTTATTTAAACACACAATCAGCCAAGAAACTTTGGGAAGAGCCTACTCGATTTTTTTGTTCTCCGCTACCTTCATTTTCTTTTCTGTATTCCTGCTGACCATCTTTGAACCTCAATTTGATATATTGGCTTTAGTATTTGAAGAAGTATCGGCCTTTGCAACCGCCGGACTCTCAACGGGCATCACCTCAGAATTAGGCGTTCCCGGAAAAATTATCATTATGGTATCCATGTTTGTTGGTCGAGTTGGAACCTTAACGCTCGCTTTTGCACTGAGTTCGCGAATAGGTTCAACGGAGTACAAGTATCCGAACGCTAATTTGATCGTAGGTTAATGAATCAATCGCTTCGCCCATCTGGCGCCCAATTGGGAACGCTGCCTGTATTCCTTACAGCAATTTCTACCATTCTTGGTGCGATCCTCTTTTTGCGATTTGGCTTTGCCGTTGGAAACACGGGGTTTTTCGGAACCATTGCCATTATTGTCATTGGTCATATCGTAACCTTACCAACCGCTTTGGCAGTAGCCGAAATTGCAACCAATATTAAAGTAGAAGGTGGAGGTGCCTATTATATCATTAGTCGAAGTTTCGGGCTCAATATTGGCGCGGCGATTGGAATTGCCCTCTTTCTTTCTCAAGCGATTAGCGTGGCCTTTTACCTCATCGCCTTCGTTGAATCCATCGAACCTTTTGCCGCCTACCTCAGAGAAACACGCGGCGATTTAGCCTGGATTCGATTCATGGAAAACAAACGGGCGTTGGGCTTTAGCTGTGTCGGCTTGCTTACCTTGCTCATGCTCACTAAAGGCGCCAACATTGGCTTAAAAGCACTCTATATTGTTGTGGCCGTTTTGTTCACTTCCCTCATTTTCTTTTTCGCGGGGGGCACAGATTTGCCTTTTGAAGAAGTCGATTTATTTGCATCGGTGGAAAATCCGGAACCCTTTTTCTATGTCTTTACCATTATTTTTCCCGCGTTTACCGGCATCGCTGCCGGATTGGGTCTGTCAGGGGATTTAAAAGACCCGAAAAAATCGATCCCAAAAGGAACACTTTGGGCTACGATCGCGGGCATCGTTGTTTATATCGCCGTTGCGCTAAAACTGGTCCTTTCCGTTCCTCTAGAAGACCTGGCAAACAATCAGCTCATCATGTCCGAAATTGCTATTTGGGGTCCCATTATCCCAATCGGTTTGGCTTGTGCCGCCATTTCTTCAGCACTTGGTTCTGTGATGGTTGCCCCGAGAACCCTACAGGCTTTGGGCTTGGATGGGATTTTTCCAATTAAAGGCTTGAACCGTTGGACAGCCAAAGGTAAAAAGAAGGACAACGAACCGGTGAATGGAAGTATCATTACCTGTTTAATTGCCTTTATATTCGTAGCTGCGGGAGATATAAACTCCGTTGCCGAAATCATTTCTATGTTTTTCATGGTGACGTATGGAGCCATTTGTACCATTAGTTTTTTAGAGCACTTTTCAGCTGACCCCAGTTATCGACCCACTTTTCGATCTCACTGGGCGCTTTCCCTTTTAGGTGCTGTTTCGGCCCTATGGCTCATGTTTAAAATGAATGCCCCCTATGCGTTTTTATCGCTGGCATTAATGGGGGTTATTTATTTGTATATCTCGAAATACAACAGCGATAAAGGAGGATTGGTAAAACTATTCCGAGGCGTTCTATTCCAGTTGAATCGAAGATTACAGGTCTACGTCCAGAAAAAGGATTATTCCAATCCAAATGTATATTGGCGTCCATTCGCTGTGGTGATATCCGACCACACTTTTAAACGACGAGATGCCTTTGATCTACTTCGTTGGTGGTCTTTGAAATACGGATTCGGAACCTACATTCATTACGTAAAGGGCTATTTATCTGCAGAAACACATGTGGAGACTCAAGATGTGATGCGCCGACTCCTGCATCTTGCCGAAGGCAATAAAAGCAGAGTGGTTATGGACACTATTGTTAGCCCGAGCTACACCAGTGCACTGGCACAAGTAATTCAATTAAACGGAATTTCAGGCAAGGGTCACAATCTGATCCTTTTCGATTACCAGCGAGATATACCGGAAGAGGTAAATCAAATTGCCGAGAACTACGGCATGCTGAAAGCCACGGAATTTGATGTAGCCATCCTCAGTACCAACTATAGAGGTTTCGGAAGAAGAAAAAAAATTCATTTATGGGTAGGCTTTCGGGATTACGACAATGCAACCCTCATGATTTTGCTTGCCTACATTCTTTTAGGACATCCCGATTGGAAGGGCGGTGAAATTGAAATTTACACGCTGTACGAGCCCGGTCAACGAAACGAGACGGCCGATCGGCTTCAACAGAATATTCGCGAAGGTAAGTTGCCTGTATCTCCGGCCAATGTCCGGTTAATTGAAAAGGACGGAGATCGACCTATTAAAAGTTTCATCAACGAGCACTCGGCAAAAGCCGATTTAACCATGATTGGATACCAAAGTCGTCAATTGATGAATTTGCGCGCTCAAATATTTGATGGATACGACGACCTCGGTAACGTGCTTTTTGTAAATAGCCTACTAGAAAAAGACCTCGATTGAGCAACCAGGGTGAACCGTTCCAAGGGTTCCGACTAAAAATTACACTCTGTTTACATCAATTTACACTCCGTAACACGGGTTCCCATAGACCTGATCTACTTTAGCACTTGAATTTAAAGCAATCATTATGAAAAAGAGCGTCTTCATTCTATCGGCCATTTTATTAAGTGCGAGCATTTGGGCAGCCACCTACTTCAATGGAACTGTTCCTGGGAAAAAATATGTAGCGGCGGTTACCACCGAAAAAGGAAATTGCTCCGTGCCAGAAAGCGATGAAAAAGAGTACACGGAATACTTCTATAAAATTGGATCTCGATTCGAATCCATTCAAAAAAGCGCACTAAAAAAATTCAACTCGGTAGGTCACATACTTTCTCCAGAGTACGTCGATTTGTTACAATCGTGCCGCTCTACAGAAATTATTATAATTGTTGATGAGCAGCTATCCAAAGAACGCATGCATGCCGAAGGGCCCTACTTTTCTTCAGAGCAAAGGGCGTTTTTTGAGAATGTGCCCTACGCAACACACTTTAGAATTGATGCAGACATCACAGCAACAAATCCAAAAACCAAGGAGTTAGAGAATTTAATGGCAAGCCCGCATTTTACCGTAGTTCCTGAATCTCCAGCGTATTACAAGGACGGAGAAAAAGAATTTATCGACTACATCGCGGCGGGAAATAAAGAAAACACAGCGAACTTAGACGAGAAAAACACTTCTTTCGGCGAGGTTTATTTGATCGTCAAAAAGGATGGAACGTTGGAAAATGTACATATCTATCGATCTTCAAAAAACGAAAAAATGGATGCGACCATGCTAGAACTCGTGAAGTCCGCACCGGCCGGATGGGAGCCCGCACGCGACGAGGAAGGAAATACGGTAGATCAAGAATTAGTAGTAATGTTCGCCTTAGACGGCTGCTAATTCATACTCGAATATTGATTAAATCAATGGCTTCTTCGTTTCTGAGGAAGCCATTTTTTCATTTCACACAAGTTGTTACCCGCTATTCATTCTTTCACTGCAACTAAAAAGAGGCTCGCCGTGTTAGTAAGACAAAATGAGAAAGGAAGCCTCAGAACGATGGATCAATTCAGATCGAGTCAGTAAATGAAGTTTCAAGCCTGAAGATGAGCATTCTAATTAGTACCTTTGCCCCCTGAAATGGAAGAGCTAAAAAACGTTACACCCTACGGCAGTGCCGACAAAAGCAAAAAGGAACAAGTCGCTGAGATGTTCAACAACATCTCAGGTCGGTACGATTTCCTAAATCACTTCCTCTCGCTCGGCATCGATAAAGGCTGGCGAAAAAACGTGGTCCGTTTGGCGCGCGAGGAAAGGCCCGAACGAATTCTTGATTTAGCTACCGGAACGGCGGACCAAGCCATAGCGTTGCGCGTAACGGAACCTAAGGAAATTATTGGCGTGGACATTTCAGAAGGAATGCTCGCTATGGGTCGCGAAAAAATCAAGAAGAAAGGATTGGATACTTTGATTCAGCTATCGCTGGGTGATTCGGAAAATCTTCCTTTCCCCGACGATCATTTTGATGTTCTCACGGTTAGCTTTGGCGTACGCAATTATGAAAACTTAGAAAAAGGATTGAGTGAAATGCTTCGAGTTATGAAGCCAGGTGGAAAGGTGATCATTCTGGAGTTCAGTCAACCTCAGGGTTTCCCAATGAAGCAACTTTTTGGGTTTTACAGCAAGCGCATTCTTCCGGCCGTAGGCCGTGCGGTTAGCAAAGACCCACGTGCGTATACCTATTTGCCTGATTCTGTAGATGCATTCCCGTATGGACAGGCCTTTACCTCTGTTTTGGACAAACTCGGATACCGAAATACAGCTATTCATCCACAGACCTTCGGGATTGCAAGCATTTACGAAGGAATAAAATAATAGGCCCTGAATGGTCGTTGACCCAAGATGAAGTACACAGCGCAAAAATGGATTTTCTCAGTGATTCTTATCGCCCTAGCGGGCGGAGAAGTAATGAGTCAGCGCATGTACAACTACGAGCGGCGTCAATTGCGTTCGCCGAAATACGACTTTAAAATTGTGCACTTTGGTTTTGAACTCGGTGTGAACTACTACGATTTTAAAATTGAGCACGTTTCAACCCTTCAGAATATTCAAGATATTCAAAATACACTCTATAGTGTTGAAGCTCAATCGCAGCCCGGATTTACGCTGCTTTTGATTTCCGATTTGCGGCTGACGAACTTTTTGAACTTGCGTTTTACTCCGGGTATTTCCTATACACAGCGCGACATGGTGTTTGACGTTTTTAACGATCAAGCTGCAGACTTTTTCGTCGTTCGTCGACAAGTGGAATCTACTTTCATCGAACTCCCTATGTACCTTAAATTTAGAGGGAAACGAGTGGGTAATTCACGTCCTTACATCTTTGGCGGCGGGAAGTATTTAATCGATATGGCCAGCAAAGAAAAAGTTGAAGACCCTCGACTTTTTCGAATTAAACGATTCGATTTCGCCTACGAATTTGGATTCGGAATGGACTTCTATTTCGACTTTTTTAAATTTAGTCCGCAGATCAAAGCAACATATGGGCTCCGAAACGTCATGGTAACCGATGATACCATTTACACGGAAGGAATTACCAATTTGAACACAAGAGCTATTTTAATTAGCTTTCAATTCGAATAATGAAAAAAACGCTCTCCCTTTTTGTTCTGCTTTGCCTTGGGCTCCATAGCTCGGCGCAAATCGATTGGAATACGGAAGAAGAAGATGCGCAACAGCAGAATCAAGAAGAAATTCCACTTTCCCACCTCGGGATGAGCTATGCCATTAACATTGGGCTCTATTTTGCCAATGACGCTACAGCCAATTACTACAATGGCGATCCCAATGGGGCTAACTCAATTTTGCGGCTAGAAACAAATCCCGATATCTACGGAGAGATTCGAGATTTATACAATGGCAACCCATGGACTTTTCGCGAAATTCCGCTCGACATGCGGTACGACATGACCATGATGTTCGGTGTTAACCTTCAGTATTTTTGGAAAGAAGAGTTGGGCGTCTTTCTTGACTTTAATACCGCCCAATTGGTGGCTGGAGGGTTCGTCACTACTGAGGTGGCAGAAGCAACCGGTGGAGCAACAGAACCTGTGTTGTACCTCGAAGAAATTTGGGGTGAAGAAAGCCGAGTACACGTGGATGTCGGACTTACCTACGTCTTAAAAAATGACGGTCCTATTCAACCCTTTATTAGTGCGGGAGTTGATTTCTTGTACACGGATGTAGAAACGAATATAGTGCGCATCCAAGGCCGTCAATATACCATCATGAATAACGGCGTTAACGGCCTTGTTAATGAAAATCAAGGTGGAATGGGTATTGGAGGAATGATTGCTCCGGGACTTAAATTTCGCTTGAATGCTAGCTTTTCAGCTGATATTGGCTGGAATATGTACCACACTCAAGTACGGGTGGGTAATTATGAAGAGCGCAACTGGAATAGCGCCCCCTTTTTGAGGTTGGTATACTATGACTTCTAACAACGCCCTTGTCGGGCGGATTATGACGCTGCCCCCAGGAGTTCGGTTTATGCTGCTGAGCACTTTCGCGTTCAGTTTAATGCAGCTTTGCGTTAAATTCCTTCCCCATCTTCCGGCCACAGAATTGGTGCTTTTCAGAAGTATTATCTCTTTGAGTATTTCACTCGTATATTTAAAAAGAATTGGTGTCTCCCCTTGGGGAAACAACAAAGTCTGGCTTGTTTTACGCGGACTCTTTGGCATAACGGCCCTGAGCATGTTCTTTTACACTTTACAAAACATGCCCCTTGCTTCAGCGGTAACATTGCAGTACTTGTCGCCTTTATTTACTGCCGTCATGGCCATTTTTATTTTAAAAGAACCCATGGCACCGGCTCAGTGGTTCTTTTTCGGATTAGCACTCGTGGGTGTTTTTGTGCTCAAAGGATTCGATCCTCGTATTGAGACTTTTTACGTATTCCTGGGAATTGGAAGCGCCTTTTTCGCGGGGCTCGCCTACAACTGCATTCGAAAAGTGAAAGACACGGACCACCCCGTAGTGGTTGTATTTTATTTTCCGCTAATCGCCACACCCATTATGGCCGTTATAAGCCTATTCAATTGGGTTATGCCCACTGGAATTGACTGGATTATATTGCTCGGAATGGGGTTATTTACGCAAGTAGGGCAAGTGTATATGACCAAGGCACTACAAGCTGAAAAAGCCAATAAGGTAACGACCTTAAAATACTTAGGTGCTTTGTACGCTATTGGTTACGGGTTTTTCTTTTTCGGCGAAGTGTATTCTTGGGGATCCATTTTGGGCATTGCTTTAATTCTCTCCGGAGTAATTTTGAATATTATTTCAAAGAAAAAAGTGTAAAACCTATATTTGCGCTCCCTAAAAAGAGCCCGATGAAAAAAATACTCGTCCTTTCCGGAATTATCCTTTTGGCCTATCTCTTGGCAAACTAATTCCGATCCCTTTTTTAGTTCATCAAGATTTTGTGTACCGGTCCGTACCTTATCTAAAATCCTCAATCGAAAGATTCTTCACTTGCTGGAAAATGCGATGAAATAAGAATGTGAATGGAGATTAGGCCTTTAAGGCGCTCAAAAGAATTCCAGTGGCCATCGAAACATTCAAGCTGTCAATAGGCGTTGTCGGATTACTTTTTGAAATGGTCAGCGAAACGTCGAGCAAGCCCTGAACTTCCGCCGAAATTCCGTGGGATTCAGACCCCATAACCAAGGCCATCTTCTCAGGACGGTTAAACTCTTGAATAGAAATTCCATCCATTTCGGCGCCAGCAGCTTGAAAGCCGCCGCTCTTGAGTTTTTCAAGCGCCTTTGGCAAGGAGATTGTAACTACATTCATCCGAAATAAACTTCCCATTGCCGATTGAACCACTTTCGGGTTAAAAACGTCGGCACAATCCGGACTCAGTATTAACTGCCCTAACCCGAACCACTCCGCAACCCGCAAAATTGTACCCAAATTACCTGGATCGCGAACGCTATCTAAGAGAAGTACAAGGGATTCATCGAGGCTCATTTCTCCCATTGACGGAATATTCGCCACGGCCAATATGCCATTTGGCTCTTTAAACCCGCTGATCGAATCTAAATCTTTTCGGGAAATGAGCTCTGCTTGTGGAAACGAGCCGGCACAGTTTTCGGTGGCATATAAAGCATCCACCCGCAAGGGTGATTGCAAAAGCTCTTGAACGACCTTGGGACCTTCGGCAACAAATTGATTATGCGCCGTGCGAAACTTCTTTTGCTGCAGTGACCGAATGAATTTCTTTTGCCCTTGGCTAAGCATGACCGAATGATTGATAATTTTGCGAAGTTAGCAAAACCAAAACGCGCCTTTGAAGCTCTCTGTCCGACTTTTACTTTTTACCTCATTAGCATTTGCTTTTTTAAGCTCGTGTAAGGCAACGAAGTATGTTCCTGACGGCAAGCATATGCTCATGAAAAACGAGGTCACCGTAGATAGCCTTAGGCTCAAAAAAGGGAAGGTGTATAACTACCTGCGGATCGAACCGAACCGAAGAATTCTCGGGTATCCCTTTTATTTAAGCCTGTACAATGCGGGAAATCCGGAGGCAGAAAAAGGATTTGGCCATTGGGTTTCTGGACTGGGAGAGCCTCCTGCCATTATAGATTCTTCCGCTCTGCGAAAAAGTGCCGATCAACTGCGTCTTTACTACTTCAATCAAGGCTATTTTAATGCAGAAGCCGAATATGAGGTAGAATGCAACAATAGAAAACGGGCCAAAGTCCACTATTACGTGGAGAAAAAAGAGCCCTATTTTATTCGTCAAATAGACTATCAAATGGATTCTCCGGAATTAGAAGTTTTGGTAGAGAATCAAATGGATCAATTATCCATTCAGGCAGGTGATCAATACAATGCTCAGGCACTGGACGATGAACGAGAGCGTTTGGCCAACTATTTCAAAGAGCGCGGATTTTACGATTTTAGCAAAGAATTCATCTATTTTGAAGTAGATAGCAATCTGCCCGGCAGGGTAGTAAATGTGACGATGGGTATAGAGAATAAACCCATTCAAACGGGCGACTCAATCACCTATAAAAAGCATCTGAGATATCATTTACGAGACATCAATATTGTCTACGATTATGTGGCCGGAGAACTAAATCGCGATCGAGACACCAATTACTTCGGGTACCGCTTTTTATATGATCACAAACTCAAATACACTCCGCGCCTAGCTACGGACGCCGTTGTATTGGAAAGTGGAGATTTATACAAGTTCTCGGAAGTCCAGCAAAGCTACCGGCACCTCATCAATCTAAAAGTTTTTAGTGGCGTAAATATGGATTTCGTCCCCATTGATACCGATACCACTTGGCATTCTTTAGATGCCTATGTGCTTTTGCGTCCTTTCAAAAAACAATCGCTCGGACTTGAAGTGGAAGGAACTCATTCCTCCGGAAATTTCGGAGCCGGAGGAAGTGTATTTTATCGGAATCGGAATATTTTTGGCGGCGGACAAATATTGGAGATACGTTTAAATGGCGCCCTAGAAGCCCAACAGGTAAGTACGGAATCCTCTGGGGTATTTAATACTATTCAAGCCGGAATTGGCGCGACATTGCGCTTGCCCTATTTCCTACTTCCTTTCGATACGGAGGGCTTTATGCCGAAAAGATACCAGCCGCAAACAGATATCAATGCTTCGTACAACTATCAAATTCGGGTCGATTTTAACCGATCCATTCTCAATTTTGGCTTGCATTACGGTTTCAATGAAACGAAAGCAAAAACCCATATAATCGAGCTCGTCGACTTAAATTTCGTAAAGCTTACCGACATACGTGATTCAACCAACATAGACGGAAACAAGATTAGAACCGGTTTCCGCGATGCGTTTATCCCTACCATCGGCTATACCTTTTTATACAACGATCAAAGTCTTATTGCTTCCGATCAGAATTACCAATTCTTTCGCGGGCATATCGAATTTGCCGGAAACCTACTTTCCGGTGCGGCGCGAGTAACAAACTGGCAACCAAATGACGATGGCCAATACGAACTCTTCGGAAATCCGTTTGCTCAATATGTAAAGTTCGATCTCGATTTCCGTCATTATCAACCCGTACTGAATTCGAGGCGTTTTGTTTTCCGCCTCTACGGCGGGATGGCTTATCCCTACGGAAATAGCGACGTGGTTCCTTTTGAAAAACAATTTTTCGCCGGAGGTGCTAACGACAATCGTGGATGGGTTGCCTATACTCTTGGTTCTGGAGGGCGATCCAACCCGGAGGCCACAGTGAATACAGGGGATATTAAAATAATGGCCACCTATGAATACCGCTTTAGTATGCTCGGAAATCTAAAGGGCGCCCTCTTCACAGATGTCGGAAATATTTGGACTTTAGAGCCCACTCAAGGTTTACAAGACACCGAATTTCGCTTCGATCGGTTTTACAAAGAATTGGCCGTTGGCGCGGGTTTCGGAATACGCTATGATTTTGGCTTTTTCGTTTTCAGATTAGATGCTGGATACAAATTGCGAAGACCATCCCGACCTGAAGGAAACCGTTGGAATTTCGACGATTTAAGTATCGGAGATGGGGTTCTAAACTTCGGAATTGGATATCCTTTCTAAACGCCGAAACGAATAAATTTGCCCGGTGTCCTTCGTACCTTTCTTACACCAAAGATTTAGTACATTTGGTGCCTATCTTATTTAAACAAAAACCTTCCTATTATGGCTTTCGACAAAATTGTCTCCATCTTAGACGACAAAGCAGACTACCTGCTCAATCACGAATCCAAAACATTTGATAAAAGCACACTTCACCTGCCGGGTGGAGATTTTGTAGATCGCATATTCTCGGTCGGAAACCGAAGTAACCAAACAATGCGCAGCCTGCAATCTCTCTATGACAACGGTCGCCTCGGAGGAACGGGTTATATGTCTATTCTACCTGTAGATCAAGGAATTGAGCATTCTGCTGGAGCTTCTTTTGCACCAAACCCTATTTATTTTGATTCGGAAAACATCGTAAAACTCGCTATCGAAGCGGGGTGTAATGGTGTCGCTTCCACTTTTGGCGTTTTGGCCTCCGTATCGAGAAAATACGCGCACAAAATTCCATTCATTGTGAAATTAAACCACAACCAATTGCTCAGCTACCCCAACGGCGCTGATCAAATCATGTACGGCTCCGTAGAAGACGCTTGGAATATGGGTGCCGTGGCCGTGGGCGCAACCATTTATTTCGGTAGTGATAACATGGACCGTCAATTAATGGAGGTTTCAGAAGCTTTTGAACGTGCCCATGAACTTGGTATGGCCACTATTTTATGGTGCTACACGCGGAATAATGCTTTCAAAACAGCAGAAGAAGATTACCATACGGCTGCTGACCTTCAAAGCCAAGCCAACCATTTGGGTGTCACGATTCAGGCAGATATTATCAAGCAAAAATTACCTACAACCAACGGGGGTTATACCGCATTAAAATACGGGAAAACGCACCCAAAGGTTTATTCGGAATTAACTACTGATCACCCAATTGATTTAACTCGATACCAAGTAGCCAACTGCTACATGGGTCGTCAGGGACTTATCAATTCTGGAGGCGGAAGTGGCTCAAATGATCTTCAAGACGCGATTGAAACAGCTGTCATCAATAAGCGTGCAGGTGGACAAGGGCTTATTTTGGGCCGTAAAGCCTTCCAACGTCCGATGAACGAAGGAGTTGAATTGCTTCAAACCGTTCAAGATGTTTACCTTGCCTCCGAAATTACTATTGCCTAAATAGATTTTGATATGACCTGGTTTCAAAGAAAAGAGAAGGGAATTACAACTCCTACCCAGGAGAAAAAAGACACGCCAAAAGGACTTTGGTATAAGACCCCAAGTGGAAAAATAGTCGATACAGACGAGCTAAAGGCAAATATGTATGTTTCTCCGGAAGACGACTACCACGTTCGGATTGGTTCGAGAGAATACTTTCAATTACTTTTTGACGAAGGTGAGTTTACGGAGCTGGATGCGGAGTTAAAATCGGCGGATCCATTAAAGTTTCACGATACCAAGGCGTATAAAGACCGCCTCAAAGCGAGTATTGACAAAACGAAACTCAATGATGCTGCCCGCACAGGAGTTGGTACACTGGACGGACACGATATTGTAATCTGCTGTATGGACTTTAGCTTCATTGGTGGATCCATGGGCTCAGTGGTTGGAGAAAAAATTGCGCGTGCCATTGATCACTGTATCAAACATAAAATGCCTTTTATGATGATCAGTAAGTCGGGTGGAGCGCGTATGATGGAGGCTGCCTTTTCATTAATGCAATTGGCAAAAACCTCGGCAAAACTTGCAGAACTCGATGAAGCAGGGTTAGCCTATATTTCGTTATTGACAGACCCAACTACGGGAGGTGTAACCGCTTCGTATGCCATGCTCGGCGATATTAATATTGCTGAACCGGGCGCTTTGATTGGTTTTGCTGGTCCGCGTGTTGTTCGAGAAACCATCGGAAAAGACTTACCAGAAGGATTCCAGACCTCTGAATTCGTTTTGGAACACGGATTCTTAGATTACATTGTGAACCGCAAAGAATTGAAACAAAGTGTTGCTCAGTATTTGCGGATGTTGAAGAATTAAATGAATAGAACATCAAAAAAAGGCCCGTAATTTTTTATTGTCGGGCCTTTTTTTTTGATGCAAACCCTACTCATTTGTAGCACGTATTAAAAGAAAAGGCCCACTCCGGTCGTTATGCCATGAAACGAAGCTCAATCACCTCTATGAAAAGCGGACTCGTTGCTGTTCTATTTATCCTTCTTTCGGCGTACTGCCATGGACAGAATTTTTCGATCAGCGGTTCTATAACCGATGGCTACAGTGGCGAGGCGCTCATTGGCGCCTCTGTTTACGATCCTGCCGGGAGGCAGGGAACCTCCGCCAATACCTATGGATTTTACAGCCTTACCCTTCCTAAAGGCACCTACACCCTCACCTATTCCTTCGTAGGTTTTGAACCGTACACGGTCGAAATCGAGCTTAACAAGAATCAAGAACTCGATGTCTCTTTGAAAGGCATGGTACTTATGGAAGTTGAAGTTGTGGAACGTCGTGAAACGGCTATTCAGGAAAACACCCAAATGAGCACCATCGATTTGCCCATGGAAGCTGTTGAAAAACTGCCTGTATTTATGGGTGAGCGCGATATTCTGAAGACAGCTCAATTACTTCCCGGAATTCAATCGGGAAGCGAAGGAACAAGCGGGCTTTTTGTCCGCGGAGGATCGCCCGATCAAAATCTCATTCTGCTTGACGGCGTGCCCGTTTACAACGCCAATCATTTGTTCGGCTTTTTCAGCGTATTCAACCCCGATGCAATAAGCAGTGTTTCGATAATGAAGGGCGGTTTTCCGGCGCGATACGGAGGTCGACTTTCATCGGTTATTGATGTACGGATGAAAGAAGGAAACCTGAAAGAGTTTGAAGGTGATTTAAGCGTTGGGTTGATCGCCGCCAAGTTCGCCGTGCAAGGACCGATAAAAAAGGACACCACTTCGTATATGATTTCGGCTCGAAGAACTTATATAGACGCCCTTATTCAGCCTGTGCTGATCGCGGCAGAAGGAATTAGTGCCGGCTACTACTTCTACGATGTAAACGCCAAGGTAAACCATAAAATCAATAAAAATCACCGGATCTTTGCCAGTGCTTACCTCGGCAATGACAAGGCTTATAACAACGAGAATTACGGCGATGGAGACCGACTTCAAGCATCGCTCCGCTGGGGGAATTTAACTTCCGCATTGCGTTGGAATTGGCGCATGAGCGAACGTCTATTCTCGAATACCACGTTTACTTATTCGAATTACGACCTCGCCGTTGGATTCGAAGAGGAGTACGCCGATGAAGATTACAATTACTTTTACGAATACTCCTCTGGAATTCGCGATTGGGCCATCAAATACGACCTCGATTTTATTCCAAATCCGAATCACTATGTTCGGCTAGGTGGAAATTACATCTACCACACTTTTAATCCGGGCGTTAGCCTGTACGAAGCCAGTGGCGACGGAGAAGAAGAAAGCTCCGAAACGGGCGGCCAAAAAGTATATGCCTCCGAATTCTTTTTATACGCCGAAGACGATTGGAAAATAACCGATAAACTTAAAGTGAATGCCGGTGTACATTTCTCTGGGTTTAATACCGAAGGCGAAACGTATACGAGTTTTCAACCGCGCCTGGCGGCCCGATTCTTACTCACCGATGAACTAGCCTTAAAAGGCAGCTACGTGCAAATGGCGCAGTTTATACACTTGTTGTCAAACGCTGGAATCGGTTTGCCTACCGACCTTTGGCTGCCCTCTACACAATTAATTGAACCGCAATGGAGTCAGCAAGGTGCCGTAGGGCTGGCCTACACGTGGAATAAAGACTTCGAAATTTCTTTGGAGGGTTACTACAAAGAAATGCGCAACGTGATCGAATATAAAGATGGAGCGTCTTTTGCCGGCGGTGGCGATTGGGAAGAGCAAATTGAAGTCGGTAATGGAACCGCTTATGGAGTCGAACTATTTATTCAACGAAAATTTGGCCGGTTCAGCGGCTGGTTGGGCTATACCCTGAGTTGGAGTAATCGACAATTCGATAACTTGAACGGAGGTGGGGTATTCCCCTATCGCTTTGATCGCCGACACGATATCTCATTCGCCGCAACGTGCGACTTTAACGAAATGCAGGATATTGGATTCGTATGGGTTTACGGAACGGGAAATGCGGTCTCGATGCCCATTGCAACTTTTGAACCCGGGAATCCGATGGGTGGGCAACAAAATAATTGGTGGGGCGGACTCAATTTCTACGACGAGCGCAACGGCTACAGAATGCCGGCCTATCATCGAATGGATATTTCCTACAATACGCGCAAGTATTACGAAAACGGCGCGCTTCGCACGTGGAGTTTCGGAGTGTACAACATTTACAACCGTCAAAACCCTTTTTATCTCTATTTCCAAGACCGGAATTTCGACGATCGAAACGAGTTATATCAAATCAGTTTGTTCCCGCTCATGCCCTACGTGAGTTATAACTTAAAATTTTAACCCCGTGAAAAAGCTATTCATATTTATGGTTTTGGCGGCCTTCACGGCCGGATGCGAAAAGGAAATCCCCTTTGAAGGTGAAGACGCACGAACACGCATAGTGATGCAGTCGTTCTTACAACCCAATAACTTTTTTGTGGTTCAACTCACCGAGAGTAAAAGCGTGCTCGAAAGTAAATGGGACGACTACCCTCCAATTCTCGGAGCGAGCGTAAAGATGTATAAAAACGGCTCTTATGTTGAAGACCTGATACAAGACCCCAGCAATCCTGATGGACTTTATTATTATTTCGGATTGGTTGAACCGGGAGCAACTTATCGGTTCGATGTAACCCATCCGAACTTTGAAGGCGTTTCTGGAACAACAAGGGTTCCCGAAACAACTCCCGTATTTACCGCCGAGCTTATTGATACCACGGGATCAGAATGGACATTGGAAGTTACGGTGAACGACGTTGCTCCCGGACCTACCCACTTCCTTTTCGAATTGTCGTTCTCTCAATTCGGAACCAACAACCAAATGGCCTATTTCTATTCGAATGATCAGTTCTTGCTAACGCCACAAGGATATTTTGACCCGGTTGATCCCTATCAATATTTCAATGGAGAAGCATTTTTCACCGATGAGCATTTTAATAATGGCACCTATAGCTTTCGCCTTGAATTTTACGCCGATTTCTGGACAACACAGCAATACGATTATATAGACGTTGTTGTAAAACACGCCAGTGACGACTACTATTTATACCAATTCAGTGGTCAGCTCCAACAATGGGTTGATGGCGACCCTTTTGCACAACCTGCCCAGGTCCACAACAACGTTGAAAATGGTATTGGGTGTATTGGATCGTTTAACCCCGCGGTTGTCAGAATTGATTTGTAAGAAAAAGACTTGATTATTAGGCCGATTAAAATAATTACTATTATCTTTGCGGCTTGAAAAAGAAGCATAGTAAAAAAATTCTATCTCTGTAGTTATATGACGATTACGCCGGAAGAAAAGAAAGAATTGTACGCGAAATACGGCAGTTCAGAAAGCGACACAGGTAACTCTGAAGCGCAAATTGCCGTTTTCACGAAACGCATTAGCATGTTGACGGATCATCTTAAAAAGAACCGTAAAGATTACAACACACAACGTTCACTTATCATTATGGTAGGTAAGCGACGCAAATTGTTGAACTACTTGAAGCAGATCGACATCGAGCGTTACCGGGCGATTATCAAGGATCTTGGTTTACGTAAGTAATCAACAAATAATGACTTCTGTGAAAAGGCAATTTATACGAATTGCCTTTTCGCGTATATGGTCATACCATCCATAAGTACACACATACATTTTATACACACACATTTTACACACATGAAACCAGAAGGAATCAGAAGAACTATTCAACTACCCGACGGACGGGAAATCACACTCGAAACAGGCATTCTAGCCAAGCAATCGCACGGTTCAGTAACCGTACGCATGGGCAATACTGTTTTATTGGGAACAGCCGTTTCCAATTACGAGCAAGCCGATTTAGACTTTTTACCATTAACGGTTGACTACCGTGAGAAATTTGCCGCTGCCGGTCGCGTACCAGGTGGTTTTTTCAAACGCGAAGGTCGCCCAAGTGATGCCGAAATATTGGTAATGCGCCTTGTTGACCGCGCATTGCGTCCACTATTCCCAAAAGATTACCACGCTGAAACACAGGTAATGATTCAATTGATGTCGCACGACGTTAATGTTCAGCCTGACTCTTTAGCCGGCCTAGCGGCCGGAGCCGCAATCGCTCTTTCTGACCTTCCAATGGAAGGCCCTATGTCAGAAGTTCGCGTTGCTCGTATCAATGGCGAATTCATGATCAACCCATCTGAGGCGGACATGGAAAATGCCGATATCGATCTTATGATCGGAGGTACTAAAGAATCGATCGTAATGGTCGAGGGAGAAATGAAAGAAGTATCCGAAGAAGAAATGGCCGACGCCATTATGTTTGCTCACGAAACCATTCGCAATATGTGCGAAGTAATGGAAGAAATGAGTGCTGCCATCGGAAAAAGCGAGAAGCGTACGTACGAACCAGAAGCAGAAGACGAAGCGCTTCGTTCAAAAATTGCGGACTTCGCCTACTCGAAAGTTTATGAAGTAGCAAAACAAGCCCTTCCAAAACACGATCGTTCTGCAGGCTTCTCTGAAATTAAAGAAGCCCTTAAAGCTGAGTTCACTCCGGAAGAATTAGAAGAGAACGGAAAGCTTTTTGGAAAGTACTGGAAAGAAACTGAGAAGAAAGCGGTTCGCGATATGGTCTTGAACGAAGGAATTCGTTTGGACGGTCGTAAAACAGACGAGATTCGTCCAATTTGGAGCGAAATCGACTACTTGCCAAGTGCGCATGGTTCTGCCCTCTTCACTCGCGGAGAAACACAATCGTTAACGACCGCAACTTTAGGAACAAAATTAGATGAGAATAGAATTGACAACGTAACCTTCCAAGGTTCAGAGCGTTTCTATTTACACTACAACTTCCCTCCATTCTCAACAGGAGAAGCGCGTCCACTTCGTGGAACTTCGCGTCGTGAGGTAGGACATGGAAACTTAGCACAGCGTGCTTTAGAGCCAATGATTCCAGTAGACAACCCATACACGGTACGTTTGGTCTCTGAAATTTTAGAATCAAATGGTAGCTCGTCAATGGCAACTGTTTGTGCCGGTACAATGGCACTTATGGATGCGGGTATTAAAATCATTCGCCCAGTGAGCGGTATCGCTATGGGATTGATTACCGATTCTGAAACAGGTAAATATGCTGTTCTTTCTGATATTCTTGGAGACGAGGACTTCTTAGGAGATATGGACTTCAAAGTAACGGGAACAACAGAAGGTATCACGGCCTGCCAAATGGATATTAAGATCAAGGGTCTTGATTCTGAAATTTTGGTGAACGCCTTGAAACAAGCAAAAGCAGGTCGCGCACACATCTTGGACAAGATGCTCGAAACGATTTCTGAAACGCGTACCGAGTTGAAGCCAAATGCGCCGAAAATTATTATCCTCGAAATCAACAAAGATTATATTGGAGCGGTGATCGGACCTGGTGGAAAAATCATTCAGGGAATGCAAGAAGAAACAGGAACTACGATTACCATTGAAGAAGTGGAAAATCGCGGTATCGTTGAAATTCTTGGAATCGATCAAAACGGTATCGACGATGCCGTAGCTCGTATCAAAGGAATTTGCTGGGAGCCTGTAGTTGGTGATGTTTACTTAGGAACTGTAAAAGCTATCCAGCCATACGGAGCCTTTGTTGAAATTGGACCAAAAACAGACGGACTCCTTCATATTTCCGAAATCGATTGGAAACGCATTACCAATGTAGAAGAGGTATTGAAAGAAGGTGATCAAGTAAAAGTGAAGCTTCTTGAAATCGATGACCGCGGTAAAATGCGTTTATCTCGCAAAGTATTGTTCCCAAAACCTGAAGAAAACGCAGGTTCGGACAAACCAAAAACGGAAGAAGGATAATTTTTTCCAACATACTGTAACCTTACGCCCTCTTATCTCGTATAAGGGGGCGTATTATTTAATTTAAAAGGGAGAAGCATATATGAGACAGCTGAAGATCACCAAGCAGGTAACGAACAGAGAGACGGCGTCGTTAGATAAATACTTGCAAGAGATCGGAAAAGTGGACTTGATCACTGCTGAGGAAGAAGTAAACTTAGCACGCAAAATCAAGCAAGGCGATCAACTAGCTCTTGAGAAATTAACGAAAGCAAACTTGCGATTCGTTGTTTCCGTGGCAAAACAATACCAAAACCAAGGTTTAACCTTACCTGATTTAATTAACGAGGGAAACCTAGGGCTTATCAAAGCAGCGCAAAGATTCGATGAAACACGCGGCTTTAAATTTATCTCTTACGCTGTTTGGTGGATTCGCCAATCGATTTTGCAAGCGTTAGCAGAACAGAGTCGTATCGTTCGTTTGCCATTGAACAAAATTGGTTCCATCAACAAGATCAATAAAGCATATGCTCAGCTCGAGCAAGAGCACGAGCGTCAGCCAAGTGCCGAAGAAATCGGGAATATGCTCGAAATGAGCGAGAACGATGTTAAAGAAAGCATGCGTAACAGTGGACGTCACGTGTCTATGGATGCTCCTTTAGTGGATGGTGAAGACAGCAATCTTTACGATGTACTTCGAAGTGCGGAAAGTCCGAATCCAGATGCCGATTTATTAAATGAATCATTACGCACGGAGATCGAGCGTTCGTTAGCTACCTTAACCCCTAGAGAAGCAGACGTAATTCGTTTGTACTTCGGACTCAGCGGTCAGCATCCAATGACTCTTGAAGAAATTGGAGAAACTTTTGATTTAACCCGTGAACGCGTTCGCCAAATCAAAGAAAAAGCGATTCGTCGTTTAAAGCACACGAGCCGATCTAAGATCTTAAAAACCTATCTCGGATAATTTAACCGAGCTATTAAAACCCTCCCGTTCGTTCGGGAGGGTTTTTTTATGCCCTTTTGTTTTTCCGAATTCCAAACCCTTCAGGTTTTATACCTTTGCCCAAACTTCAAACCCTCGTTATGCCCATCATTGCCCCTTCCATTTTAGCAGCCGACTTCGCCAATTTGCAGCGTGATTCAGAAATGGTCAATACTAGTGATGCCGATTGGTTTCACATTGATGTAATGGATGGTGTATTTGTGCCCAATATTAGTTTTGGAATGCCTGTCATTCAAGCCATTAAAAAGCACGCCAAAAAACCGATGGATGTGCACTTAATGATTGTACAGCCCGAGCGCTATATTGCCGATTTCAAAAAGGTAGGAGCCGATATACTTACGGTGCATTACGAAGCCAGTACACACCTTCACCGCACCTTACAGGCGATTAAAGCAGAAGGCATGCAAGCTGGAGTAGCACTCAACCCACATACCTCTATTCAGGTATTAGAAGATACCATTGAAGACATCGACTTAGTTTGCATGATGAGCGTTAACCCTGGGTTTGGCGGGCAAAAATTCATTGAACGCACTTATGAAAAAGTTCGCCAACTGAAAGCTATGATTCAGTCGAGAGGGGCGAACACCTTGATTGAAATAGACGGCGGTGTAACCGTTCAGAATGCTCCCGACCTTTTGGCTG
>ENA-OUOG01000414-OUOG01000414.1-marine-metagenome-genome-assembly--contig:-NODE-414-length-56356-cov-4.595178_pt1 | contig 56356 bp, 58 predicted proteins | sample MGYA00248635_ERZ508505 | MGnify/ENA primary metagenome ERZ508505 (study PRJEB26176, sample SAMN06267871) | marine metagenome | isolation source: Saanich Inlet, British Columbia, Canada | place: Pacific...
GACCTCTATGACAGAGATCAACCTCCCTCACCCCACCGCATTGAAGCGTCTGCTACGGCTAGGTGACCTCGTTAATATCACCCCCAAAATATCACCCCAAAAATATTGTTCATGACCATCAGTTAATAGCCCTGACCGATCTATGGCTCTTGATAAACGCGGACCACATCACCACACGAAGTTTAATCCAAATATAAAAGAAAACTCGCCCCCGCTTGGCGTGGAGATAAAAAAACGGGCGCCCTTTGGCACCCGTTTTCATTAGATATTATTTTTAACCTCAAGGGGTCAGAAAGCTACTTAAGAGCAGCTTTCTTGGCAGCTTCCTGAACTTCGTAATCTTGCCAAGCGCGTGTGTTGATGAAAGCATGAATATCTTCAACATCAGACTCCGACAAGCGATCAGAGAAGCCAATCATGCCGCGATCGGCCAATATGCCGCCCAGCACAATGTCTTTAAATAGACGATGCGTTTCTGGGCTCATTTTCCGTAAATCAGGAATAGCCGGACCACCAATAACGGCGATGCCATGACAGAATGTACAGACTTCGTGATATAGCTCCATGCCATTATCGATCTGTTCAGCTGAGGCTTCAACAACAGGCGGTTTTGGAATTTCACGCTCGTAAACATCTGGTGTTTCGATTTTACCGCCACCATTCAACTTGAAAACAAGCGTTTTACCATAGTTACCATAACGCGCCGAAGCTGGCATTGCTCCCGCACCCTCGGTAATGCCCGCGCCACCAGAACCGACCTGAATAGAAACATATTGCTCACCATTAATGGCGTATGTAATGGGGGGAGCGATTGTGCTTGTATATGTATTAACTTTCCACAATTCTTCACCCGTTGTCGCATCATAGGCCACGAAATAGCCATCGCCATTTCCTTGAAACACAAGACCAGACTCAGTTGACAATGTGCCGCCATTCCAGTGCATGCTATGCTCGCGCGCCCAATGCTTCTTACCCGATATAGGATCAAAAGCCAGCAAGTAGCCACGTGGCGCTGGCATGTCAGGATGCTCAGCAAGAAGTGGCAGCAGACGGCCAAACTCAATGCCGGTGTTCCAGCCACCTTCAATATATTTATATTTTCCTGTTGCTTTAAAATCATGATCGACATCAAAAACCAATGGGCTTTCAATGGCAGGAATATAAACAAGACCTGTATTAGGGTTATAAGACATGGCCATCCAGTTATGGCCACCAAGTGGTCCAGGCAAAATCCACTTAGACTTGCGGGACTTATTAAAGTCACGCGAATCATTTTCTACAGGACGACCTGTTTTCATATCAACATGGCTTGCCCAATTTACGGCAACATAAGGATTAGCGCGAAGAAGTTCGCCCGTCACCCTATCGAGAACATAAAAGAAACCGTTTTTAGGGGCCTGCATAATGACTTTGCGCTGAGCACCGTCAATTTCAATATCAGCCAACATTAAGTCTTGAACAGCTGTATAATCCCATGTGTCGCCTGGCGTTGTTTGATAGTGCCAACGATATTCACCCGTTGATGCATCAAGCGCAACAATAGAGGATAAATAGAGGTTGTCACCGCCACCAGGTGAGCGAATTGAACGCGTCCATGGTGACCCATTACCAACACCGAGATAAAGTAAATTTGTTTCGGGATCATAAACAATGGTATTCCAGACTGTGCCGCCACCGCCAATTTTCCACCATTCCCCACCCTTCCAGGTTGGCATTGCCTGATCTAAACCTGAATTTTCAACAGGTAATGCAGGATCGCCAGGAACGGTATAGAAGCGCCAAACCTCTTCACCCGTCTTGGTATTATAGGCTGTGACATAGCCACGAACACCCAACTCACCACCGCCATTACCGATAAATACAAGACCATTCGCAACACGCGGGGCACCGGTAATTGTGTAAGCGCGTTCGCGGTCAATCAACGTATTAACACGCCAAATCACTTCTCCGGTTTCAGCGTTTAATGAAATCAAATAACCATCAAAACTAGCGACATAAACGGCGCCCTCATAGACGGCAACACCACGATTTACGACATCACAGCAACCCTTAGCCGCCCAAGCACCGGGGACTTCAGGGTCATAGCTCCAGATTTCTTCGCCAGTCTCGGCATCAACAGCGTAAACAACACTCCAAGATGATGTCATATACATAATGCCATCCACAACGATGGGCGATGCTTCCAACCCTCGGTTAGTGTACATGTCCATCTGCCAGGCCAACTCAAGCTGGCCTACATTTTCTTTATTGATTTGGGTTAACGGCGAATGACGTTGCTCTGAATATGTACGGCCATAGGACAACCAATTTCCTGGCTCACTATCAGCTTCAACAATCCTCTGAGAGTCAATTTGAGCGATGCTAGAGCTTGGCTTTGCCCCACCCTCACGTCCGTTTGATCCATATACACTCTCATCGGTCGATAGACCAGAAATGAGAGTTGCCGAAATAAGTCCTAACGCAACAAGATTAACTACTGTGGCTTGCATACGCGATAAAGTCGGGTGTGCCATTCAATTCCTCCCTGAATATGTCATTACTGTAAAATATTTTGGAATAAGGTCAAACACCTTAATATTTTGATCACAAATAATTTTCATAAATAATCTTATGCTAATTCTCATAAATAATCTTGTGCGAAGAGAATGCTGTATTAGTATGAATTAAGGGGAGATTATTAAAAATGAACTTATCAGATATGAATGACAAACACATCACAATCATCGGAAGTGGATTTGCAGGCCTTTGCATGGCAACTCAACTGATCCGTCATGGGCATAAAAACTTTCAAATTATTGAGAAAATGGATGATTTAGGTGGCACGTGGCGCGACAATACCTATCCTGGCTGCGCCTGTGATGTACCCTCACACCTTTATTCTTTCTCATTTGAAACGCGATCTGAATGGAGCACAACCTTTCCAACTCGCGACGAGATCTTCGCATATATATCCAGTATTGGGATTAAATATGGCCTTTATGACAAGACAAGGTTTAATTCAGAGATAACATCTGCCCGTTTTAACGAAAACACCAATAAATGGATATTAACCGACCAGAATGGCGTTACATCTGAAACTGACATTATCGTCTCCGGGCTTGGTCAGTTAAACCGACCAAAAATCCCAACCATTGCAGGTCATGATAGTTTTACAGGACCTATTTTTCACTCAGCCCGCTGGGAGCATCAGCATGAGTTTGAGGGAAAACGCATTGGCATTATTGGCAACGGCCCTTCAGCCGCTCAATTCATTCCAGAAATAGCAAAAATTTCTGAGCAAATGACAGTTTTCCAACGCTCCCCTTGTCACGTTGTTCCGCGCAATGACAAACCCTATTCCGCATTTCAAAAGTTCTTATTTAAATATGTTCCGGGTTTACGACGGTTTTATCGCGGTCTCATTTTTTGGTCTCTCGAAGTTAGCTTCTTATCCTTTAATGAAAACAAAAAACCGCCATTCCTAGTCAGGCTTTTATCTCTATCTGGCTCATTAGAAGACAGAATTAATGAGCAATTTGACACCCAAGTCAAAGACCCCAAAATGCGTGAAATTTTAAAACCTGATTACACTATTGGGTGCAAACGTGTGGTGATCTCAGATGAATATTACCCAGCTCTCTTGCGCGACAATGTTCATGTTGAAACCAAACATATTGATCAAATTACAGCCAATGGTATTCGCACAAAGGATGGCAAAGAACATAAGTTTGATATCATCATTTATGGTACCGGATTTGAAAGCACAGATTTTCTTGCTCCGATGGAGATTGAAGGGCGAAACAAACAATCGCTCAATACGGCATGGCGTGATGGCGCAGAGGCTTACCTTGGTATAACGCTTCCTGACTTCCCTAATCTGTTTATCCTATATGGACCAAACACAAATCTGGGGACGAATTCGATCATTTTCATGATTGAATCACAAGTAAACTATGTGCTCGGAGCGATTGTGGCGCTTGGCAATAAAAAAGCGGCAACATTGGAAATCAAAAAATCAAGCATGGCGGGATTTGCAGACTACCTCAAAGCGCGCCTAAGCACATCTGTTTGGGCACGTGATTGCGATAGCTGGTACAAAAATGAATCTGGTAAGATCACCAATAACTGGCCAGACTTCCCTCATGAATATAACGAGAAAACAGCTAAATTCGATGATGAGGCTTATCATTTTGAAACTGGGAAGGCGTCCCCAGCCGCCGTCGCTGGAGAGTAAAATCATGAGAAAAGATTTGCCAGATGTCCTTTTAAAATGGCACGACATGATGGACAGCAATGACATGTCCGCTCTTGGCGATATACTTGCAGAAGATGCGGTGTTTCACTCACCTGTTGTGCATACGTCACAAAAAGGCCGTGAACTTGTTTTGCTATATCTACACGCCGCAAGTGACGTGTTTAAGAATACAGGTTTTGAATATAAGAAAGAGATTGTTGATGGTCATCATGCTGTCTTAGAATTTGCATGCGAAATGAACGGGATCCATGTCAACGGTATTGACATGATCACCTGGAACGACGATGGCCTTATTACTGATTTTAAGGTTATGGTTCGTCCGCTTAAAGCCATTAACATGCTGTGGGCGCAAATGGGCGAAATGCTAGAGAAAAAGAAACAAGCCTAAACGCGCTTTAAAAAAAGGGATTAGCCTGAATGACAACTCTGATTGAAGGCATAGATATTTGCCTGACGCGGCAAGAGCGTACCATATTGTCCAATGTCTCCTTAAAAATAGACAGCGGTGACTTTATAACGCTTATTGGCCCAAATGGCGCCGGCAAATCAATGTTGCTTAAAACACTGCTTGGGTTGATCAAGCCTGATAGTGGGCGCGTGATCCGTAAAGACGGTCTGCGCATTGGATTTGTGCCGGAAAGTCTTAATATAGACCCTACACTTCCTCTAAGCGTGCAACGGTTCTTAACCTTAAATGCAAATAAAGACGAACTCGACGATGAGATTATCGCCGAAACAAATATTACGGACTTACTCGATCGTCAAATGACAAACCTTTCCGGGGGCGAACGACAACGTGTTCTACTCGCACGCGCGCTTCACGCAAATCCAGAAATTCTCATTCTTGATGAGCCAGCTCAGAATCTCGATATGAGCGGGCAGTTAAATTTATATGCACTTATGGAGAAAATTTTCGAACTCCGCAAAATTGCCATTTTGATGGTTTCGCATGACTTACATTTGGTCATGAGCTCAACCCAAAAAGTGGTTTGCCTGTATGAGCATATTTGTTGCTCAGGCGAACCTCAAGCGGTGGCAAAAGATCCGGAATTTATCTCTTTGTTTGGTCAAGACATGGCGCGCCTTCTCTCTGTTTACCCGCATGCTCATGATCACAGCCATGATCATGATCATGAGCACGACCACAATCATAATGTCGCCAAAGAAAACGAGCATCATCATGGATAATTTTCTGATCGCCATTCTTGCCGGGGCCGCACTGGCATCACTCGCTGCCCCTTTAGGTTGTTTCGTCATTTGGCGGCGTATGGCCTATTTTGGCGACGGCTTATCGCATAGTGCACTTCTTGGCGTTGCCTTCTCAATGGCATTTAACATTGCCTCTGAAATAGCCATCCTTATTGTTGGTATCGGTTTCGCGGCCTTTCTCGTTTTTCTTCAATCCCGACGCATTTTAGCAACAGACACATTACTTGGACTTCTGGCCCATGCAACATTGGCCATCGGCATACTCGCGATGTCACTTCTTGGCGCTGACCATATTGATATGCATGACTATTTGCTTGGCAGTGTCGCAAGTATTACGCCTGACAATGCTATTTACATTATCATAACGTCACTCATCTGCCTTATGGGTCTTATCAAATTATGGCCAGGCCTTTTGCTTATGGTCACAAGCGAAGATCTTGCACAAGCTGAAGGTGTAAATGTGCGCTATCATGAAGCAGCGCTTATGATTGCTATGGCCTTGCTTGTTGCCGCATCCATACAATTGGTGGGTATTTTGTTAATCACCTCACTGCTTATCATTCCCGCTTCATGCGCAAGACTGGTAAGTAAATCACCAGAATCCATGGCTTTGACCGCAGGCTTAATGGGTATGTCTTGTGTGGTCATTGGCATGCTCGTGTCGCGCGAAACATCATTAGACCCTGGGCCAGTCATTGTTGCGATAATGGTTTGCTTGTTTATTGGCCTACTAAGCCTGCGTCTTATTTCTGGAAAGCCAAAAGTTTAACTAACCCGAAAGGGTTAATCCATAAGCATGCGCTTGCTGAGCTCAGGCAAAATGATTAGCTAGGGGTAACGCAAATGCGAAGAAAAGACCTGAATATTAAGATAAAGATCTATCCTCGCAATTACGTTTCATAAAATTGCATTCAATAAATTTTCGCTTGCTTTTCAGAGTGCGCCATTCACACCCTAACCAATCTGAAATTAATTTATCCAAATTGGCGAAGAATAAGCACGTTCTTGTATTGTAGAAGCAATGTCTTTACGCGGAGCAACGCCAGCGCGAATGGCATCCCATGTTGACCACCGACATGTTGGGTTTTCCAGAACACGCACATAGTAAAATGCTTTTTCATCAACATTATAAGATGGGTCTTCCCACATGACTTTTAGTTCATTCTCTCCCGTTGGCGCAGATGACTTACACGTTTTCAGGTCGACAGTGGCATTGTTTTCAGGGCAACGATTGGTTTTAAGGTCGACCCCCACACCACCAGCGCAAGCGACATCATAAACTGTTTCTTTCGCTTTGCCCGATGCATCCACCCAGCCTTTAACAACTTGTAATCTTTGTAAGGTCGATGAATATGGATCACGTATGGCCCAAAGAATAAATTTAGGAACTTGTCCATCCTTAAGCATAAGGTCAGACCCCATAGTGACACCCTTTGCATATGCTTGTTTAGATAAATCAGGTGAATTGATCATAGATGCGTCATAGTCTGCGCTTGCAAAGAAACGAAGTTTAATGCGCGGCCCTGTTGTGGCATAGGTCTCCTTACGACGCATTGCATCGAATAAAGCCTCTCGCGTATTCTCTTCAGCCCAAATAGCGGCAAGACCAGAAGCGCTCCATGTTTGAAAATTATTATCTGAGTAGAGGCTTCCATCCTCACGCGGCTTATCAAGAGGAACTGAGCCGCGCAATTTTCCATTGGCATCGATCACACCAACCTTTGACCAATAATTACCTTCAGTGAATGCACCAGCACCAACATGTGTATCTGAAGCCCCAATCAAACCAAATTTAAATGGATTTTCGATACCTTCTTTTTCTAACATCAAGCCATTAAGATAAGCCTCGCGAACATATGAGCCTTGAACATTACTTGGATCCCAAGACCCAATGCGATAGGGCATGGTTTCAAAGTCAGCCCATTCATCATTTGGCGATAAGATTGGATGTGTTTCACTGTCTCCCTTAACTTGCGTTACTTCAACAATAGGCTCATTGCGTATGCGTTGAGTAACATAAGCGGCATCAAAAGGCTGACCGTTGAATGTTTCGGTTTTAAACATCAGCCCATTAGAGCCATTAGAATTATGTGGAATAGCTAAACTATCCATGCCGGCGGCTCTATTTTCGTCCATCCAGTCCCAAAGATCTTCAGGGTTTGCCGAGACCATACGGCTGAATGGAACCTCCGGAGCTTTATCGCCCCTAAAGAAGACATTGCGGTGAAGATTTTGATTTTCAGGTCCCGACGTATACTCATAGGCAATAAATGTTGTGAATTTTCCTGGCTCATAATGTTTGTGAGCCGATTCAATAATATTTGACCATGTAGATTTTACAATCTCCATATCCAACAAATCATCTTTAACTCCTGGCTGGAGCCGCGAAAATATTTTTTGGAACCCAAGCAGGCGATCGCTCGGTGTTTTCGCTTTTCTCAGCTCAAGGGAAATTGGGTGCTTGGAAGCCTCCATTTTAGGGTCATGCATTGCTGGCAACATACCCAAATAAATAGCGTGATCTGTTACGGCTTGAAAATCGAGAGGGCGGTCAAGCTTCATTTCAAAACCTGCAGGGTGCGAAATCGCCTCGCCTTTTGCATAACGATATGCTTCATCAGGTCCATTTCGATTGCCAAAAATGTAAGCATCGAAAGATAAGACTGTATGTAAATGCGTTTCCCCAAAGTAGACCATACGATCTTCAGGACCCTGCCCATAGGCAAGCTGAGAACCAAAAATCAAACCCGCTAAAGCGCTTATTACTGTCTTAAAATGAAAGCTGAAAGTCATGTTTTCCCCCAATTAGTAATCTTAGAATAATCATGAACTGCGTTTAAGCAACTCTAATTTAGGAAACCCTTCCAAGCCTCCAGCATCCTACGCCGCAGGAGCACCCGACATGGCCATCAAATGATGAGTAATCAATGCAGCCGTAAAATCGCTATAAGGTTGCCCTTCAAGAGGGGCTAACTCTACAATGTCGAACCCAACACATACCCGGCCAACAAGAGCTGATTTAATCAGGTCAAGGGATTGATAAAAACCCAAACCACCAGGCACAGGCGTTCCCGTTGCTGGCAAAACGGATGGATCGAGGCCATCCAGGTCAAAGGTCACATAAACGTGTTTCGGAAAATCATCTGGCAAAGTAATGGATGAAACATTATGCCTTACAATATCATGCGCATCATAGCATATCGCACCCGCTGCCCGACGCCCGGCTTCTTCTTCACGCGCCAAAGCCCGCACACCAAGAGAGCAGATCTGCAAACCTTCCTCAGCCAACAAATGCATAACGCTTGCATGGCTATGCTTGTGGCCTTGGTATGAAACACGAAAATCTGCATGGGCGTCGATCTGCACGATACCAATAGGTACATCAAGAGCGTCAACCACACCCATAACAGCACCATAGGATAAACTATGCTCTCCACCCAAAGTAACAGGCACTTGACCATTGGCGGCAATATTTTGAGTACGCAAGCGTAAATTATGGATAACACTCTCAATAGGGTCATCACAATTTATGGGATCTTGTGTAAAAATACCGGCACGACAAGGTTCCATATTATCAACAATGCGCTCTAGTTGGTGCGAGGCTGCAATAATCGAGGCCGGGCCTTTCGCCGCCCCAGTACCATAAGACACTGTTTTCTCAAGGCCACATGGCACAACAATGTAACGCGCAGTGTCTTGATTGTTTTCCTCAACAGATAACTCTTCGCCCAAAAATTGATTTTCCATTACAAATTTCTCACTCACCACGATCTTACGATAAACGCCCTTCAAAATCGGAATAGTCAAACCTTTTGACAATACGTAACGCGTCTGTTTCGCTATTCCAAATGGCAATTGATGGCAAAACAACACCGTTAAACGTGGTGGTCTTAACCATTGAGTAATGTGATTGATCTAAAAAGGCTAAGCGGTCACCAATCTCTGGGCGTTTTGGAAATCGATAAGTGCCAATCATATCGCCAGCTAAACAAGATGGCCCGCCCAATGAAACATCGATACCATCACGCACTTCCTCTCGCAAACCAGGTCGATAAGGCGCCTCAATAACATCAGGCATATGACAGGTTGCCGACAAGTCTGTAATCGCAATTGGGCCATTATTATCAATAATATCGAGCACTTCGCCGACCAAAATACCCGTATCGAAAGCCACAGACGTACCTAATTCGAGATATAGCTCACATGCATAGGTTTCGCGTAATTCCTTAATCAGAGCAATGAGATCATCACGTTGGTAGTTCGGACCCGTAATCAGATGCCCGCCACCCAGATTAAGCCAGTCAAAATGCCCTTTGAAACGGTCAAGTGTTGGTCGTAAAGCATCTATGGTGCGCGCCAATGGCGGCACATCTTGCTCGCATAAGGTGTGCATATGCAAACCTCGCACGCCTTCTGGTAGGCGTTCGTCCAAACGCTCAATCGGCCACCCAAGACGGGAGCCAGCAGCACAGGGGTCATATTTTGAAACCAAACCCTCAGAATGCATTGGATTAAGGCGCAACCCAATATCAGACTTATGCCCCTGAATATGGCCACGAAAACAAGCAACTTGATCAGGTGAGTTAAAAATAACGTGATCAGAAAGTTGAAAGATTTCATCAATCTCGGACATTTTATAGCCAGGCGCATAACACGCAAGCTCGCCACGATAATGGCGGCGTGCGAGCTGGCTCTCCCATAAACCTGAGGCGCAACAGCCTGATAAATGATCACTAATCATATCAGCAAGCGACCACATCGAGAACGCCTTGAGCGCCAAAAGCACTTTTGCACCTGATTGATTTTGCAGATCCGCCAATAGCTCTAGGTTACGACGGAGACTTACTTCATCTATGACAAAGCATGGGCTGGGCACACGACTTAAGTCGAATGATGCAAAAGCGCCAGCGCCTGCTGTCTGCGTCGGTAGCATGCTTAAAAACCTAGCGGTTTATCAAGGTCAACATATTGCCATGGCAAACCATGCTGATTCAGCATTTCCATAAATGGATCGGGATCAAACTGCTCCATATTATAAACACCCGCCTTATGCCATTTTTTCTGCACCATCATAGCAGCGCCAATCATAGCAGGTACGCCTGTCGTATAGCTTACAGCTTGGCTTCCAACCTCAGCAAAACAGGCCTCGTGGTCGCAAATATTATAAAGATAAACACTGCGTGCATTACCATCCTGTTCACCAGTTACGATATTGCCAATGCACGTTTTTCCTTTCGTTGTTTTGCCCAAATCACCAGGATCGGGCAGAACAGCTTTTAAAAACTGCAAAGGTACAATTTCTTTACCTTCATACATTATAGGCTCAATAGACGTCAGACCAACATTTTGAAGAACTTCTAAATGCTTTAAATAGGCATCGCCAAATGTCATCCAAAAGCGGGCCCGCGATAATTCTGGAAAATGCTTAGAGAGAGATTCAAGCTCCTCGTGATACATAAGGTACATGTTGCGATCACCGACTTCAGGAAAAGCAAAACGTTGATGTGTTGAAAGCGCAGGAGTTTCAATCCATTCACCATTTTCCCAATGACGAGCAGGCGCGGTCACTTCGCGAATATTAATTTCAGGATTAAAATTGGTTGCAAAATGCTGACCGTGATCACCGCCATTACAATCAAGAATATCAAGTGTCTTCATATGAGAAACCAAATGCTTCTTAATATAAGCGGTAAAAACATTGGTAACACCGGGGTCAAAACCAGATCCAAGAAGTGCCATTAAGCCTTTTTCGGCAAACCGTTCCTGATAAGCCCATTGCCAATGGTACTCAAACTTAGCCTCATCGCGCGGCTCATAATTTGCTGTGTCTAAATAATCGACACCAACATTTAAGCATGCATCCATAATTGCTAAGTCTTGATAAGGAAGCGCAAGATTGACGACCAGTGACGGCTTAACCTGCTCGATCAACTTTGTTGTTTCCTCCACGTTATCAGCATCAACTTCAGCGACAGAAATCTCGACACCTGTTCGCGCGCGAACACTATCGGCAATTTCCTGACATTTATGTACGCGTCGACTTGCTAAAGTAATTTTACCAAAAATATCTTGGTTCATCGCCATTTTGTGAACAGCGACCGAACCAACCCCACCCGCGCCAATGACGAGAATATCTGACATTTCAAACTCCTATATTAATTAGAGACTATATTTCAAAATCCTAGTGTTCAAAATATGTATAGCCATTAATACTTTCTTTAAATGTTGCGATCATTTCGCGTCGATCCGCACGATCAATTTGTCCAGCTGCAGCTGCGCGATCAACAATACCCTTAAATGTGTCGAGCATACGCCTTGGCTCATATTCAACATAGGTTAAAACTTCAGATACGGTGTCACCTTCTTGCTCATGTAGCAAATTGAAATCACCATCGTCACATAATTCAATCGTAGCAATATGCGTATCACCAAACAAATTATGCAAATCTCCTAACGTTTCTTGATAAGCACCCACAAAGAAAACACCGAGATAATAATCATTTACATGATCTAATTCATGAACAGGCAATGTTGCAGAGACACCATCCTCTAAAACAAACCGGTCGATCCGACCATCGCTATCGCAGGTAATATCGCTCAAAATAGCACGACGCGTTGGCTCCTCATGATGGCGGTGAATTGGCGCAATAGGATGCAATTGATTGATTGCCCACACATCAGGTAATGATTGAAAAAGCGAGAAGTTACAATGGTAAATATCTGCGACTTGATCCAACGCCTCTCGCCACTCATCATTAAGCAAGTCCTCAGAAATCACGAGTGATTTAATCATTTTCATAACATAAAGATATATGCGCTCAGCCTTTGCTGTTTCTCGCAAACTTAGCTGTCCGCGCCGAAACAATGCCCGCACTTCATTTCGGTAATAAACCAAATCATTCCAGCATTCTTGAACACGTTTCGTATCAAGATAAGATGGAATGCCCAACATGCTTTCGATCAAATGATGATCTTCTTTATCGGCTTCAACGGGTACATCACTGTCAAATTGTGTCGCCTCAAGAACATTAAAAATGAGCAAAGACGACTGCGCCACACTAGCACGACCACTCTCTGTAATAATTGTTGGATGATTAACATCGCTTTCATCCATCGCAAATTTTACGGTCTCTATAATATTGGCGCAATATTCTTCCAACGTATAGTTGGTCGAATTTTCGGTTGCTGTATGCTCACCCGTATAATCAATGCCAAGCCCGCCCCCAAGATCGAGATATGTTAACGGCGCTCCTTCGCGCTTAATTTCGCAAAAAAAGCGACAAGCTTCTTGTGCTGCCATCCGTATCTCAAGAATATTTGGCACTTGGCTGCCTAAATGGGAATGTTGCAAAATCAAACAATCTAAATAGTCTTCGCGACGCAACTGTTCGATCAAATTCATAACTTGGGCAATGGTCATGCCAAAGCTTGAACGATCCCCACTTGATGCCGCCCAATTACCACTCACTTGATTGGTTAACTTTATGCGTACACCGAGCTGAGGACGAATGCCCAAATCTTTGGCCACTGACAAGACCAAGTCAATCTCACGCGGCGACTCTAGGACAAGGAATGTATTAAACCCTAGACGTTGTGACATAAGCGCTAATTGGATGAATTCTTCATCTTTCACGCCATTACAAATAACAGCCGCATGTGGTGTAAGCTCATGAGATAACGCAATCAACAGTTCAGCTTTTGAACCGACCTCCAAACCAAAATCAAATGGACGGCCATAATCAACGATACGATCAATCACCTGCGCTTGCTGATTGACCTTAATCGGAAAAACGCCTTGATAGCGCCCGAGATAATTATTTTCCGCAATTGCATTTCCAAAGGCAACGTTTATTTGCTCGATGCGATATCGCAAAAAATCTGTTATGCGCAACAGAACGGGGGATGTAATGCCGCGCTGATTAAGATCATCGATAATTTTAACGAGATCGGCAGGGATCGCATCAGGCCGGGCCGGCGGCACAAGCCCAATATTCCCATTCTCGAGAATTTTGACGAGACCGCTGCCCCAGCGGGAAATGCCATAAACATCCCGCTCCAGCGGTGTAGCATCAGACGCGACATCAGATGAAGACATAGTCATCTCCCATAAAAGAAGGCGTGAAAACTGCGCCAAAATAGTCATTTTACGTTACGTGTAAATAACAATATCTTAAGCGTTCAACAATAATTGCGTGATTGAGGAAGTATAAACCATCGAACCACACATAAAGCCTTGTTATGTATACATGATTGCGAGCATAAACAACAGCAATCAACGTACTTATGTCGGCTGGACACATGATATAGAAGCCAGACTCTTGCGCCATAATAGCGGCACAGGCGCAAAAGCGACACGCGGACGCAAATGGGTTGTGATTTTCACAGAAGCTTTTAAAACCAGAGGCGAAGCAATGAAAGCTGAATATGCGCTAAAACATAACCGCCCCCGCCGACAAGCACTTATGGCACAGTTTTTAAAGCATCAGTCAGATAGCTAATACCCAAAAGGACGCATTATGGAACCGACCAGCTTTACAACTCTACTTAAAAATATAGAACAAAAAGGAGATGAGTGGGTCATCGACCTGCCCCAAGACTGGGCACAAGGCCGAACCGCTTTTGGCGGCATCGTCTGCGCTTTTTTATACGAGACTGCAAAACAGCAATTCCCAGACCTTGCGCCATTGCGCACAGCACAAATTAATTTCGTGGGCCCCGCGAGTGGCACATTAACGATGCGCCATGAAATCGTGCGCGCCGGTAAAAACATGACAACCGTTGAGTCTAAGCTTTATGGTGAAAAGGGTTTGGCAACCCAAGCTCTCTTTGTGTTTGGGCGCGCCCTACCTGCTGAAACGAACCAGGCATATCCAATCCGTGAAGTTCCTGAGATAACAGACACAATGACAGAAGTGCCCCCTCACGGTCCAAGCTTTCTCATGCATATTGATCGACGCACAGTTAAGTCTGCCCCTTTTTTATCGGGCACACATCACCCTGAATTTTTATTATGGCTTAGGTCCGTCGATAAAACTGCCCATTCAAAATTTGCGACATTGTTAATGATTGGTGATGCACCCCCACCCGCTGCCCTTGCTGCTACAACCACATTATCGGCTTTAAGCAGTATAAATTGGACATTCAACATGCTTCAAGATGACCCGAAAACCGAAGATGGATGGTGGCTCATGGAAAGTATCACCAAACATATTCAACACGGATATTCATCACAGCATATGACAATTTGGAATAAAGCTGGTGAACGGGTAATGGACGCTATCCAACACATTGCTGTGTTTGAATAGCGTCACATTTTAAAGACCTAATTTATAGGCCCAATACAAATTTCGACATGATGCCGCGTTGCACTTCAGAAGTGCCGCCATAAATGGTTGAGGCACGACCTGAAAGCATACCCGACGTGATGCCAGGACCACGCGATCTATAGTGTTCGTCATTTTGGCCACCAAAAGAACCAAATCCTTTATTTTGAACTGGCATAGCTGAATAATCCATCATTTCAACGGCCAAATCCGCCACGTCTTGCTGAAGATGCGTACCAAGAAGCTTCATTGGTAGCGGCAGAACCATTGAGTTAATTGAATCTTTTTCAGCTGCTAAAGCACGAGACTCAAGTGCAGAAAGAGCATCTAAACGAATTGTTAGTTCAGCAATTTTGCGTGAAATGCTGCTCTTGTCATAATCGTTACCTTCTTGGTTTGCGAGATAATGATGCACCGTTTCAATGTTTTTAATGCCAACGCGAGTAGCGCCAGTATTGGCAATGCCAATACGTTCATGCGTTAACAAGAACTTAGCATATGTCCAACCCTGGTTTTCTTCACCAACGAGGTTTTCAGCAGGCACGCGAACGTCACTAAAGTAAACCTCGTTTAAATGGTGTTCGTCATCGATTGTATAGATAGGCTTAACCTCGACACCGGGCGTTTTCATATCAATTAAAAGAAACGAAATGCCTTGTTGTGGCTTACCTTCTGTGCTTGTGCGCACAAGACAGAAAATCCAATCGGCCCAATGTGCCTGTGTCGTCCAAATTTTTTGTCCGTTCACAACATAATCATCACCATCGCGAATAGCTAATGTCCGCAATGAAGCTAGATCTGAGCCTGATCCAGGTTCAGAGTAACCTTGGCACCAAAAAACTGAACCATCCAGAATACCAGGAAGATGACGCTGTTTTTGGGCATCTGTTCCGAAAGTATAGAGAACAGGACCAACCATGGTCACCCCAAATGGTGACTGCATCGGCGCTTCAGAACGGGCACATTCATCATTAAAAATTGAACGCTGGCTTTCACTCCATCCAGTGCCACCAAACTCAACGGGCCACGCAGACGCGCCCCATCCAGCTTCATGAAGCTGTTTTTGCCACCAGGCCGTTTCTTCACGCGTTTGCGTGAATAAGTTTTTACCACGCGCAGCATGACCTTCAGGCAATATTTTTGCCAACCACGCGCGCACATCCTTTTGAAATGCCAAATCGTTTTCTGTCAAAGATAAATCCATGATACTAACCTTTCACTAACTTCATAGTTATATGTAGTCGCTCTTAGCCAGATGTCCAGTGCGACCAAGCGTCCAAGATTTCAAGGCCTTTGCCCAAAAACCAAAGCTAATTGCGCAGTTTTTGAGAAAAACGACTTCCAGGTGCCGGCGGCGTTTCGGGAGAACCAGCAAAACATTGCGCTTTTGACATCCAGTCAATGGCTACATCACCCAAAACCTCAAGTGACGTATCGGCAATATGACGTACTTGCGTCACAACCTGACAAAAATGAGTGGCCTCACCCTTTACATAATTTGTTTCACTCGCATCACCAAAAGCCCACACCTCACCAGATGGCGCAGTTACTTCAACATAAGGCACGGGCCCGAGCGGCTGCTCCTTACGCGTTGCATAGGTCCAATTATAAGTATTCACCCCTAAAACCACGATATTTTTAATGTGATCCCCATCAATGCGCGTTTTACCAAGACTATCATAAACTTCTTGGCCATGAGCCCAGGTTTCCATTAAGCGCGCGGTGATGCTTGAGCGTGCGCTCATATCAGGCCCCGCCCATTTTAACCGAGCCTTGGGATCAGCCTGTAAAAAAGCATCTGCTGTCTTTTGATAGAAGTCACGCCACTTTGAGAGTAAGACTTGCCCTTTTTCACCATCAAAAAACTGGCGCTCTCGCTCTTTGAGCGAGAGAGTTTGCATGTCAGGAGCCATAATTTTAGCAATATAGGCTGAAAAACTTTCTTCATTAACAAGAGACTCGTGCGCGGCCCAGTTCCAAATATGGAGATGTTCCAATACATCATTGAGCGTCCAGCCCTTAAATTGCGTTTCATGTTCAAAATCTGAATCTGACAGATCTTTAAGCAATGCATATAGGTTATCGCATTCTGTTCTAAAATCATTTGCCTGAGTTAACATGTATCAAGCCTCCTCTTCAATCGAGACGATTTCTATCATCATGTCACCGGCAGCCACTTGCTGATCAACCTTAACAAAAACATCCAAGACATTTCCATCAACGCCACTGGTAATTTCATGCTGCATTTTCATTGCCTCAACAATAGCTAGCCGGTCACCTTTAACCACCCCGTCGCCCTTATTGACAAAGACCTCAACAACACGTCCATGCATAGGGGCTGATATACGACCCGAACTTTGGCCTTCATCATCATTTGCATTGGCTGACAAAACATCAACACAGACATATGTTCTGCCCTCAATGCTGGCAAAAACAGTTGCGCCCTTTGCATGGGTGTTTATGCGGGTTCGAACACCATCGATAGCGCAGTCAATGACATCACCTGTTATTGAATATACAGACACATCATACTTCACATCAACAATATCAATTTCGTAATTTGATGGGCTTTTTGTTTGAATACAGGCTTCGAATATCTCGTCGGCAACCTGTAATCGTAGGATTGTTCTTAAAGCGCCAGCTGATGAAAAATTTAACAGCGCATTGGGTATATTTAAGGCGCTGCTCATTGCTTGCTGAGCCCGCGCGCTATAATGCGCCAGAGCTAAACCAACCAATACCTCCTGATCAGGAGGGCCGACAATATGACCATCATCTCCAAAACATTCGCCAATGAAAGCTGTTGTTGCTTCGCCGGCAATAAAAGTGTCTTGCTCTAGGCAATCGATTAAGAAATCTCGGTTATTTGGAAACCCATAAAGGGCTGTGTTTGCCAGACCATTTACCAAACGACGCCGTGCAATCTCACGCGTCTCGCCATAAGCAATCACCTTGGCAATCATCGGGTCATAGAAAGGAGATATATCCTGACCGCTTTCGATACCAACATCAAATCGCAAGCCTTCACCTTCTGCCGGCGCCCATTTTTCAATATGGCCTGTGCTTGGCAAAAAGCCATTCGCTGGATCTTCAGCATATAACCGAACTTCAATCGCATGTCCCATGAGCATAATATCAGCCTGCTCAAGACCCAATGGGTGTCCTTCGGCAACACTAATTTGCAAAGCCACAAGGTCATAACCGGTTACTTCTTCTGTTACCGGATGTTCAACCTGCAAACGCGTATTCATTTCTAAAAAATAAAAGGCGCCATTGGCATCTAAAAGAAATTCAACAGTGCCAGCACCATGATAGTCGATGCTTTTTGCTGCCTCGACAGCCGCCGCACCCATTTTGTCTCGTAAGTCAGGCGTCATAACCGGACAAGGCGCTTCTTCAATCACCTTCTGATGCCGCCTTTGAACCGAACAGTCGCGCTCACCAAAATGGATCACATTGCCATGGCGATCGCCAAATACTTGCACCTCAACATGCCGCGGCTTGATGATTGCTTTCTCTAAAATAAGCTCGCCCGATCCAAATGCGTTGGCAGCCTCAGAACGCGCGGTGCTTATTGCATTGGCGAGGTCTCCTGCCTCATGGACAAGACGCATACCACGACCACCGCCACCTGCGGCAGCTTTTACCATTATAGGAAATCCAATTTTATGACCTTCCGCTAACAGGACATCATCGGACTGATCCTCACCCTCATAGCCAGGCACGCAAGGCACACCTGCTTTGATCATGCGTCGTTTGGCTTCGGCCTTATTCCCCATGAGATCAATCGCATCACCCGATGGACCAATAAAAACAAGCCCAGCGGCTTCTACCGCATATGCAAAAGACGCATTTTCTGACAAAAACCCATAGCCGGGATGAATGGCATCAGCGCCAACATCAAGCGCCGCGTCAATAATAGCTTCGGCATTTAGATATGAAGCCGAAACCGGCGCAGGGCCAATATAAACGCATTCATCTGCATATTTCGTATGCGGCGCCGCGGCATCAGCTTGCGAATAAACCGCCACCGTATCAATGCCCAATTGCTTTGCCGTTCGCATGACGCGTATTGCAATTTCTCCGCGGTTTGCAACTAATATTTTTTCAATTCGCTTTATCATGTCTTCCTATATCCCACTCATTGCGCCCAACGCGGTTTACGCTTTTCTATAAAGGCACTCACACCTTCACGCCCTTCATCGCTGAGCATTGCACGCGCAAAGCCCTCCCCCGCGTAAGCGCGCATTTCTTCGCCCTGAAGATAACGCGCCGAGAGGACAATATCCTTGGTAATTCGATTGGCGCCAGGCGCACATTTTTTTACATCATTTCGAATTCGCGCCTCAATTAGCTCAGCTTCGGCCAAACTCGGTGCCGCAAAATCAGCAAGACCAATTCTTAACGCCTCAGCACCGTCAAAGCGAGCGGCTGTTAACATCAGGCGGCGCGCCGTAGATAAACCCAAGCGCTGAAGAACAAAAGGTGCGATTTGAGCCGGCGGAATTCCCAAAGTGGTTTCGGTTAAAGCAAACTTTGTATCATCAACGACGATAACAACGTCCCCGGCACAAACCATTCCCATACCGCCTGCCATCGCCGCGCCATCAACTAACATAATGACGGGGTGAGGAAATGTATTAATGCATGCAAATAACTTGCCAGCTTGCTGGCTAGAACGAGCAACATCCTGATGCCCTTGCCCATCAGCCTGCATATTTGACTTAAAGCCCTTAATGTCGCCACCAGCGCAAAATGTGCCACCACGCCCGCGCATAGTTATTCCTCGCAAGTCAGGGTCATGGCTCAACGCCTGAAGCGTTGATAATAAAAGATCCGTTAGCTCTTGGGATAAGGCATTGCGCGCTTCAGGCCTGTTCAGCCAAATCGTGGCCCAGCCATCCTCGATATTACAAATAATAGGTGCGGCACTCATCGTTTCACCCTAAATCCGAGCCACGCCAAAAGCGTTAGGGTGAAGTTCGCGATGTTTGGCCTCCCAAAGTGTATCAAGCGCAACACCTAAAACGCGCCGCGTATCGCGCGGATCAATCATCCCGCAATCCAACATTTTGCCCGAGGTTGTAAAAGCATCGTTTTGCGAATTGAAAATAGACTCGATCGCTTGACGTTGCTTGGCAAGGGCCTCCATATCAACCTCAACACCGCGACGCTTCGCACCGCTAATTGCAACCTGCTCCATTGTGCCCGCCGCTTGCTCGCCGCCCATAACGCCAGTGACCGCCGAAGGCCATGTAAAGAGAAAGTCAGGATGATAGCCAATACCCGCCATGCCATAATTACCCGCACCAAAACTGGCACCAACATAAAAAGAAATTTTCGGCACACGCACATTAGACACGGCTTGAATCATTTTAGAACCCATTTTAATCATGCCCGCACGTTCATATTTCAGACCAACCATGTAGCCTGTAATATTATTAAGAAAGACCAGCGGTATATCGGCTTGATCGCATAATTGAATAAAATGAGTAGCTTTTGCCGCCCCATCAGGATCTATTGGCCCATTATTACATAAAATACCGACAGCATGACCATAAACCTTGGCATGCAGACACACCATGCTCGCGCCATAGCGGGATTTGAAATCACTAAAATCGGAACCATCAACAATACGGGCAACGAGTTCTCGTGCATCATAGGGGATTTTATAATCGACTGGCACCAGACCTAAAATCTCTTCGGATGAATATTGAGGCTCAACGAAATCCCGTGGCGGCATTTGCGCACAACGCGCGTTCCAACCAATTCGTCCAACAAGATCGCGAACTTGAGCAATGCCATCCGCATCATCTTCGGCCAAATATTCCATTAATCCAGACACGCTGGCGTGCATTTCAGTTCCACCAAGCTCGCGCTCATCAGAAACCTCACCTGTTGCTGCCTGCACAAGCGCTGCACCACCTAAAGCAGCCATGCCATTATGCTTCACACCAACATTGTAATCAGACATACCCGGCATATAAGCCCCGCCCGCAGTTGACGGGCCATGCAATACCGTAAATGTCGGCACACCAGCAGCACTGAGGCGACCGAGCATATAGAATATTTCACCACCCAGTGCCCAACCCTCAACTTTATAGCGCATCAAATTGGCGCCAGCACTTTCCACCAAATGAATGAAAGGCAGTTTTTTATCTAAGGCCATCTTTAAACACTCAATGCCTTTTTTGAACGTTAGTTCCATAGCTGCGCCAGCATTAATGCCGCTATCATCCACATAGATCATGCATCGCACGCCATTAACAAACCCAATGCCACCGATCGTACTTGAGCCAATTAATGATGTCTCAGGATTAGGGTCATCAACGCCATAACCCGCAACATTATAGAGTTCTAAAAAAGGCATGCCCGGATCGAGCAAAATAGCCAAGCGATCACGCGGGGTAAGCTGACCACGTTCTTCAAAGCGCGCGCGCCGCTTTTCTGATGCGGCGGTCGTGCGTTCGCGCAAAGTGTTTAGAAGCTCAATATTCTTGAGTTGATCTTGACGGTTCTTTGCGAAGCTCTCGCTGTTTATATTTAGCTTACTCTCATAGACAGACATTAAAGCGCCTCCGCCATTTTGTGTGGAATCGAAATAGGATAATCAAGCAGGATCTGAGCATAGGCTTTACCTTGGGGGTCATTGCGCAAACTCGCAACCCCTCCACCACCTAAGGCCTCATGCATAACAAAATTAATAGCATGACTTCCGGGCAAATAATATCGATCGACACCAGAGCCTGCTTCAATGAAATGTGAAAAATAGGCCCCAACCGCCTCGGGGCTCAGACTGGCCAAAATATAAGGGAGAAACTTTGCGTCGCGCGCAATAACCCCGATATTTGATTTATTACCTTTATCCCCTGAGCGCCCCCAAGCTAGTTTTTCAAGCGGGACAGCAACCAAATCACCCGATGGATCAGAAGAGGAGTCATATGCCGGCGCCGCTGGCCGTGTTATCACCGAGCTGTCAAAACCCTTCTGGACTTGCTCTTTATAATCGATCTCTGTTTGGTCTATAGAAACAGTAACGGGCACAGCGTCCTTATCGATTAAAAAAGAAAATAGACGCACAACGGGTGACGGCTTAGGCCGCGCGCCAGCAAAAATCGATAAACCGGGAGGCGTTGCCAAAGCTAAGCCTGTTGCTTCCTTAAGCATGAGCCCGACTCCGCGTATATCATCATGCTTCACTGCAAATTTAAGCACAACTTCCCTCGCCCCAATATTTGGCTCTGCACCATATTGGCTATCAGCCCCAATCACCTCAATACTGACTTCTTCAAAGTCAGACAAATTCTGCTGACGAAAGCTCTCACGGCAGCGGCTGACAATTTGATCGGCATAATGCTGAGCTTTACGATCCGCATCGCGACCAATAAAGCTCAATAATGTGCCCCCCCGATAACCTTCAAAATAAGTTGCACTCACCTTATACTGATCAGGCGCCGGATAGCCTTTCGTATTCGCTACACGCACTAAATCATCACCAACTTGAGTAATGGTCGTTGCTGAAAAGTCGCAAACAACATCAGGCAACATATAGGCTTGCGGGTCGCCAATTTCATAGAGCATCTGCTCAGAAATCGTACCAACGGATACCAGACCAGATGTGCCTGCTGGCTTAGAGCATAAGAAACTGCCATCAGGCGAGATTTCAACAATCGGATAGCCAATATTGGCAATATCGCCAGCTTGCTCCCAGTCGGTAAAATTACCGCCAGTCGCTTGTGGGCCACATTCAATAATATGCCCAGCAAGCGAACCGCCTGCTAACCTATCCCAATCATCGCGCGCCCAATTAAAGCTATGAATACAAGCCCCCAACGTCACAGCACTATCCACACTGCGCCCTGTAATGACAATATCTGCACCAGCGTCAAGCGCGGCGGCAATCGGAAACGCACCAAAATAAGCATTCATACTGGCAATACTGCCGATATCTGGAAAGGTGGCCCCAGAAAACATTTCGATACTGCTGGCAGCAAGCTCTTCTTTACGCGGGAGCAAATCATCGCCGGTCACAACAGCAACGGTAAGATCAAGCCCCATCTCTTCAATTAACTGACGCGCAGCCTTGCCACATGCTTCTGGGTTTACACCACCAGCATTGGATAAAATTTTAACCCCTGTTTGCGCAATACTCGGCAAATGCGGTTTTAAAACACCTGTAATAAAATCTGTCGCATAGCCCATATCAGGTTTGGCTGAACGAGCACGCGCCATAATCGACATCGTGATTTCTGCAAGATAATCATAGACAACGTAATCAAGATCACCGACCGCCAATAGCTGTGGGGTCGCCACCATAGACTCGCCCCAGAATCCGCTGGCGCCGCCAATTTTTATTGTTTTCTGCATAACCTCACCCGACCCTGAAAATAGATTCAACCGCTATCGTACCCACCTTAGATTGACAATCCATTTCGCATAAGGCAAGTCCCCGTCAAACAAATATACAGAACGACCGTTCTGCTTGTAAAGAGGGTAATCTCTTGATAGATTTGGAGGGGAGATACTGAGATGCACCAAGATAACCCTCAAGCAGCGTCACCAAGACACAAGCCTGAAATGAGCGTGAAAGAACGACAAGCCGCAGCAGCACGCGCCACATTGGTTGAGGCAACGGTTTCTTGCTTAGATAAATTTGGTTATGCCGCAACATCGATCAATCGCATTCAAGAAGCGGCCGGTGTTTCACGCGGTGCATTGACACATCACTTCCCCAATAAAGAAGATTTAATGGTTGCAACACTCGACCGATTGCTCATTTCCACATTACACCCGTCCCTACCAAGTAAAGACCACGGCAGTGCGGCGGGACTGGCTGAAGACCTTCAATTTATTGCGCGGAGTTTATCCCGATCCCAAAATGGACGTGCGCTCGCGGAGGTTTTGCTCGCTATGCGCACTGACCCAAACCTCAATGAGCGGGTTGCGCCTCGCCTAAAAGAGTGGAACGAGATGATAGACGACGCCATATTAGGATATTACAAATCAGCCTCAAACGATGATCAAGATGTTGTTCTCTTATGGACGATCACCCGCAGTTTCTTGCGAGGGCTTGTCCTACAAGAACCATTCACATCTGATGAAGCCACTTTCACACGCATGATTTCGCGTTTTAGTGAATTGGTCAGCCCATTTCTAGTAAAGCGTAAACCAAGAAAACAAATGCCATAGGAGAACATAATGCGCAATCCATTCGATACTGAAGAACGCCGTCAATTTCGAGAAACAGTGCGCCGTTTTATGGCAACTGAGATAGAACCCAATGTTGATACGTGGGATGAAGCCGGCTCATACCCGCACGAGATAAATGAGAAAATATGTGCGCTTGGTATTTTCGGCTTTGCTATTCCCGAAGAATATGGCGGTCACGGTATGGATGACCAATTCATGCGCAAGGACGCCGCAGTTGAAATGGGATATGTTGCGGCTGGCGGCCTTATGGCAAGTGTCGGCTCGCGGTCTATTATGCTGAAGCCTCTCACCGAACTGGCCAATGACGACATTAAACAACGCGCGCTACCCGAACTATTAAGTGGCCGCAAGGGCGGTGCCCTGGGCATTACCGAGCCCGGGGGCGGTTCTGATGTTGCGAATATGAAAACAACAGCCAAACGCGACGGCGATCATTGGGTGCTCAATGGTCAGAAAATGTTCATCACAGGCGGCATGCAAGCATCCTATTTTGTGATTGGCGCGCGTACCGGCGGTCCCGGATTAGGTGGCATTTCATTATTTTTTGTTGAAGCAGACATGGATGGCTTTTCGCGCACGCCGATAGAGCGAAAATGGGCTGGTGGACGTCAGACACAGCCACGCTCTATTTCGATAATTGCCGCGTCCCAGCCGCCAATCTAATGGGGCCACAGGATCGCGGGTTTATATCTATTATGGATAATTTTAACTATGAACGATTTATGATGGCAGCTCAAATGCTTGGCATGTCGAAAAGGTGCTTTGACGAAAGTGTCTCCTATGCGCAAACCCGTGAGACATTTGGCCAGAAACTCATCAACCATCAGGTTATTCGCCACAAACTTGCAGATATGTCGGCTAAGATTGACGCAATGGACGCTTATCTCAATCAAGTGTCACAACTCATGGTCGACGGCGAAAAGCCTGTTGCTGAGATTGCCAAGCTCAAATTCTATTGCTCAACGCATCTTGAATCAATTGCCTCTCAGGCCATGCAAATATTTGGCGGCGCTGGCTATTTGCGCGGCAACCCGGTTGAACGCATATATCGCGAAGTCAAAGTTATGGCGATTGGTGGCGGCTCAGAAGAAATCATGCGTGACCTGGCGATGAAACAAATGGGACTTTAAGTTAATCGCTCTCGCCCAAATCATTAACCATCGTTTCAAGGCGATCAAAATCAAATTCAACAATGTCCTGCGCCTGAATTTCGTAACCCGTTTCGGCGTAATCGGTTTGCCCTGCAACAACACGAACCAGCCCGTGTACGATGATGGGATCGCTATAAGTTCGCATTGGCGTTGTCTTCGAAAAATGCACAATGATTGTTTGATTAGGCGGCGGAGGTGGCACGTGAATACACTGGCCAGCATTTGGCACTAACAGAAAGCTTTTAACCGCATCACCCTCATAATCAAGGGGCACCATATAGCCAGGCAACACAACCCGCGCACCCTCGAGTTCGGGGCGGGTTATACGCTCACTATCTTTTAATTTTTGCTGAAAATCTTCATCCAACCACATTTGTGACGTAATGCCGGTTTCTGGAATAAAGCTATATAAATTTGCCGGCAAAAGATCACCCCAATCAACGACAGTATTTGGGTTTTCAGCTTTACTGGGGCCACTGACAATCAAGCTCAACGCTATTAAGAATGAGAGGAAAAATCCCTTAGTGTCGAATGGTAATGCCATCATGAATTGTCCGCCTATAAAGTTGAATTGCTGGCCACAGTGTAACCATGAGCGCTAATAAAATAATATAAACCATGAAAGTAAAGTCACCCCAAACCAAAATACTCATATGGGAGGTTAGCCCATATGAGCCCATTACATTTGTTACAATCACGAAGGACGCCAATGCCGTGATGATTAACGCAAGCACGCATGCACTGGTGGCAATAATAAACGACTCACCCATTAACATTAAAACAAGCTGACGGGGACGCGCGCCCACAGAACGCAAAATAGCCAATTCACGACGACGACCATCCAAACTTGTTAGCGTCATTGCCATAAGAGCAACAAGAGCAACAATAATGACCAGTAAAGATATGAGACGAAACCCTTTTTCGGCAGCACCAATAAGCTGCCAAATCTTAGCAAGAGCGACGCCGGGCAATACCGCCGTTAAAGGCTCAACCTCATAATCGCCAATAGCACGCTGAAGCCCGACCAGCCCTAATTTATTTTTTGCCAACACGATGGCGGCAGATACGGGGGCTGGTCCGCGCTCTGACAATAAGCTTAAAACTGTGCCATGATCGAGCATGTTCCGACCATTTTGATAGCCAATGTGAATAGCGTCTATTGCACGATAATGAACCAAAACAAGACTATCAAATGGTGTGCCTGTCGGCGCTAAAATGCCTGATACAATAAAGGGCATTTCGCCGTGATCATGATCATGCACCCCGCCCAATCCATGGCCAACGACGATTGAGGCACCAACCCCCATATCCATTTCTTTAGCGACGGTAGCGCCCAAAACCACCTGAAATGCAATTGCATTGTGGTCATATTCGCCATGCTCATGTTCGCCATGCTCATGTGCATCATGTTCACTATGCTCTTTGTGATCATGTTCGCCATGCTCTTTGTGGTCATGTTCGCCATGCTCTTTGTGATCATGTGCGTCATGGGCATCATGTGCATCATGTGAGTCATGGGCATCATGTGCGTCACGGTCATTGTGTTTGTGTTTATGCGCTTTCTCTTTGGCGTTATGACCACTCACCTTGCCAGGAGATAGCGCGTCCTGTGCGACCTGTAGGTTTTCAAAAGACATTTCAGAAAATGACACGCCATCTTCAAAAGAAAAAACAGGAAGACCATTTGAACGCGTCATGACATCAAAAAGCGCAGGGTCAGTTCCCATAACCCGAAACTTTCCTACACTGTCTCCGAGCGATAAAGGAATAACAGCACGAACATTATCAATTTCTCGTAATTCTGATATGCGCGACCAAGTGATGGTTCCTGTCGGCTCCCCAATATTAAAAAAGCTATAGAGCAAAATTTGCATATCATTACCGCGCGGCGCTACCAATAGGTCTACGCCTGTCATCGCATTCTCAAAACTGGCGCGGGTCATGCGCTGGACGCCCAATACACTTAGGTAAAGCGCGATTGAAAGTGATAAAGACAAAATGATTAGCAAAACACTCGCGCGGCGACTCCGCATCGACCGCAGGGTTAAGGTAAGCCCATTCATGACCGAGCCCCCATAGTCATTAAATCCTCAAATTGAATGACGCGCGAAAATCCGTCAGCTAAGCGGTCATCATGACTAACCATTAAAAAACCCTGCACATTATGATCCATAGAGCTAAAAACAAGGTCCAGAAATTTTATCGCATTGGGTCGATCAAGTGCTGATGTTGGCTCGTCGGCAATAATCAGTTCCGGGGCTCCGATCAACGCGCGTGCCGCGCCAATGCGCTGCTGCTGTCCAATACTTAAACGTTCTGCGCGCGCTTCACCATATGCGTCATATGATAAGCCTAACCGATCCATCAAATGTTTAGTGGCTTCATCAACAGAGCCATGCAAGCGTTGCTGACGACGCTTTGAGAACGCCACGCCAAGGGCAACATTTTCTCTCGCTGTTAGCCATGGCACAAGATTGAGCGTCTGGTAAATTAGGCCGACATGATCACCTCGGCACTGATCACTCTGAGCCGCTGTCAATTTGGTGAGCTCTTGCTCCAAAAGACAAATCCGCCCACGCCGCGGTTGCAGCACGCCCGTGATTAAATTTAGAAATGTTGACTTACCAATACCTGAAGGGCCAAGTAAAAGGACACGCTCCCCAGCGGATAAAGTAAAAGATGGAATCGTCAGTTCAAACCCAGAGACGCCATAATCAAAATGAACATCCTCAATCAGAATAATTTCAGCCACTTTTACTCCCTGCAAACCACTTAAAACGTTTTAGTTAAACGCAACATAGATAACGCCCATCATAAAGAGCGGAATTTGAAGCCCAAAATTAGTCATGATTGCACCGTCTTTTTTCACATAACCAACCCAAGTCCACCCAAGCACGCCAGCAAAGTGAAACAATAGGTTAAGGGGGTAAATGTTGAAATTTGTAAGTGTAATCCCGCAGAGAACCAAAAATGTGCTGACCCATTTTAAACGATCAGCAATATGCTGTGCAGTCATATTATCCTCAAATCCATCTAAATTTTATCCGTATAAGTGAATATACGGGCTAAACATGAACGCGGTCGAGACGACGCCGCAATTTTATTAAATCTCGCGATAGGCTTAACACTAACTCTGCCTCAACACCACTGTCTAAGCGCTTCACAAGCCTCGCCATTTGGCTTCGTGATTTATGTAAAACACGACGGCCACTGCGTGAAATCACAATCACACGACGCCGCTTATCTGTCGCTAATGGAATATTATGAACATATCCGCGTTTCATCAGCTTACTCAACCCCACCGATACTGTCGGCTGAGACACGCCTAAAATATCAACAATTTGACTTACCTGTTGCTCGTTAAATTCAACCAATTGCAAAAGATTATATTGAAGCAAGCCGAGTGACTTAGGAAGAAATTTAAGTGTCATTTGCTCAACCTGCGCCAGTGTTAATCGTAAGTCTGCTATGAGGTTAAGCACAGGTGCGTCAAGCGCCAAACCTTGGGTAGCTTTATCGATGAGGGATGGTGCGGGCGTATCTATCGACATTCTCAAATCCTTGATGACAAGACCATCTTATAACATAGCTAGCTATATAAATAAAAATAAAATAATGTGTTTATTTTCAATATATTAGAAAGCAAATGCTCAAGTAATATAATTTTTATCTTATGACCCTCAGGCTTTTCCCTGCAACAGGGGCCTAAGCCGCCCCGCTCAAACCACTTAACACATTGAAATATATTAATTATTTAAGTAAGAGTAAAAAAAATTTTATCCTCTGAAAATAATGATTGCATAGATTTTAAAAAAGAATAATTGAGGATTTATCGGTCGCAAAGATCGGGCAAACGCAAAAAATATTGAGCCCAGCCCCCTCTCGCATACCGCCTTTTTATGAGGTTTGACATGTTGGAATTAAACAGCATTTTACAATTAGGCGCGGTTTTATTTGGTACGGCAATCGCCGCACCACTAGTATCGAGTGATGACAAAAAAAATCGCTTGTGGGGTTTTCTTGCTATGCTTACCGGCAGCCTATTCTCGCTTGCCCTTCACGTATCATTATCACTCTGGATTATGGTGCCTGCTTCTCTTTTTTGGGCAGCTATGTCGGTGCGCGGTTACATGCTCGTTCGCGATGCATATAAAAACAAAAGCAACATCACATATTCAGACGTTGTAAGCGATTTCATACCTGGTGAATAAGCCTAATAATAGATGGCGCGCCCCCTAAAAGGCCGATAGGCCAAGCTTGCGTGCAATATCTTCAGCATAATAGACGCCATAATAGACCCAGATCATGAGCGTTAGCATCATGGATAAAAAGACGGCGGCAGACCCCAGGTCTTTTGCTTGACCTAACAGAAGATGGTTCTCCATCGAGATATGATCGACGATACGCTCTATCGCAGTATTGAGAAGCTCAACTATAAGCACCAACACAACTGGAATGACGAGAAGCGCAAAATCCAAAGCTGTGGAAGACACCCAAAAGGCTGCAGGAACCATAATCGCAGCAAGACAAAGCTCATAGCGAAAAGCAGGCTCCGTCTCCAAGCAGGTTTTTAACCCTTGGGCTGTGAATTTTGATGCAAAGTATAAGCGTTGAAAGCCCGTTGACTTTCGCATTATTAATCTCCCATGTTCAAGCTAGATCTTCAAAATGATACTAAGTGATATTATGAATAATTAAGATTACAATAATACAAACAACTGTAATAATTTATTGCATTGGCGCAACGACACTTAATTAAGTCAGAGTGATTAGTTGCACCCAACCGACCGCTCGGTTATACAAACCAACGCTCAAATAGTATCGGAGGCTTTGCCATGCGTAAAGATTTGACAGGGGACATTCCTAAATATCTTCAGAAACGCTATTTAGGCTGGTATGCAACAGAATACGCACCAAATAGCGCTTGGTATCAGCATAAAGCGGATGTTGGCCAACATCCGGCAACAATGATAATTTCCTGTTGCGACAGCCGTGTAAACGCCGAACAACTTTTTGGTGGAGAAGCCGGTGAATTTTTTGTTCATAGAAATATAGCCAATTTGGTTCCACCCTTTAGAGCAGATGGCGACCATCACGGCACATCGGCGGCGATCGAATATGCGGTCTCGGCACTCAAAGTTGCCCATATTGTGGTGCTCGGCCATTCCGCCTGTGGTGGCATCAATGGCGGCTATCACATGTGTAATGGAACCGAAAAACAGCTCTATGAAGATACGGTTTACGTCAAAAAATGGTTAGAAATTCTTCGTCCTGCTTTTGGCAACCTCGAAAACGATAATGATCAAGAGCGCCGCATCAAAAAACTTGAAAAGCTGAGTGTCGTTGTGTCCCTTGAAAACTTAGAGACATTCCCCTTTATCCAAAACGCACTGGCCGAAGGCAAAATTTCATTACACGGCCTATGGCATGATATTGGCTCGGGCCAAATGGAAGCCTATAATGCCAAAAGCAAAGAATTTTATTCGCTTACGGCAGACGCCCCTCAATCAAACCAATAGAAAGAAAAAAAGGTTAAACATGGGACAGTTAAAATCAGCGATTATCGCGCCATCTATCTTTACATTTATGCTCTTGTTGAGCATCGATGCCTGGGCCGAGATGAGCATCAAAAACCTTACAATTCGCGAAAGCCATAAAGTCGATGCTGGTTATTTCGAAATTACAAACGCGTCTGATAAAGAAGATAAATTAATCTCCGTAGAAAGTTCTGCTTATGAGAGAGTGGAACTTCACACAATGGACATGACGGATAATATTATGCGCATGAGACGCCTAGACAGTGTTACCTTACCGGCAGGTGAGACAGTTGAATTTAAGCGCATGGGGTTGCATTTAATGCTCTTCACACCGCGAGATTATGAAACAAAAACATTCACCTTTCGATTTGAAGACGCTGAACCCATTACAATCAACTTAAAATAGAGACATAATAATCAGCAGATAGAGCCACTTAGCTGCACGCGGTGACATTGCATAGAATTCACTTGCTATGCGCCCTAAACACTGTAAAAGCTTGAAGAGTAAGGCATACGCCAACGCTGATTACAGCGAGCAGACACTAAATGGACTAACCCCTATTTTCGTCGTCGTTATATTATTACCGGACTTCAGCGACCGGAGATAGGGAGCACACATGCTTACTGGAACTGTAAAATGGTTTAACACCACAAAAGGCTTCGGCTTCATCGAACCAGCAGAAGGTGGAGGCGATGTATTCGTCCACATCACTGCTGTTCAACAAGCTGGTCTTCGTGAATTACGCGAAAACCAAAAAGTTACTTTTGAAAAAGAAATGGGCAAAAACGGCAAATACGCCGCGATTAACCTAAAAGTCGAAGACTAATATCGATTTGGAGACGCGGCGGTTATTCCGTCGCGTCTTTCAAAACTCGATTAAAATCGGAAATCATGATTTCCCACTCCGCATGCAGGTTTTCCATTATTAGACCTTGAGCATGCGCCCCCTTTATCCCCTCGCCTTCTCTATTCGCTCCATATATCATTTCGCTGCATATTTTTGATATCCAGGCTTGAATTGCGCCAAAAAAATCTAAAAAAATCGCAGGGTCAACGCCATATCCGTCATGATTGTGATAATTCCCCACAATGGTTAATGCATATAGGTCTCCCCCTTCCGCATAATCGAGGATAATTTCAAAACACTGTTGCAGCATGGATCCGCGAACAGACATGTTCGCATCAAGAACAAAAGAGGCTCTCGTATCTGGATGTGCCTCAAAGAGGTACTCGTAAATATCTTCAATGCGATAGTTGTCAGGCACATAATCCAAAGCACAAAGAATATTAGGTGCCCGCATATATTGCTCAGTCAGCCGGGTCAAATTCACCTGCCAGCTGAAAGTTCAGCGCATTGAGCGCATCTTCAATCAGCACTCTTTGTTGCTCTAAACCATCTTTGTCTTTTGTTTTCTCAAGAAAAATAGGTTCGCCATAAACGATCGCTGCAGAAGAAAACGGTTTCATAAACCGCATGCGATCCCAACCTCCCGCGCGCCACTCGCGATGACCGCGCCACGCGACAGGAAGGATCGGCGCACCCGTTAAATGCGCCAAGGCAATTGGCCCCATCGCCATAACATGGGCTGGTCCGCGCGGTCCGTCCGGACTAATAACGGCAATTCGTCCTTCATTTATTTCACGTGCCATGGCGCGCAGACCTGCTACAGGTTGGCGATTGCTACTCCCCCACACAGCACGAAATCCAAACCGACGTATAATATGCCCAATGTGGCGTCCGTCCGAATGTGGAGAACAGAGGCATGAGCAGGGAGCGCCAAGACCAAAGATTGCAGGAAAAGCAATCAACTGATCGTGCCAACAGACAATAATCGGCTGCGGCGATTCTTTTCGTAAATGCAGATAATGGTGACGATCACGCTTTTCCCAACGCACAGTAAAGTTTAACACAGCAACGATCGTCGCACCGATGAGGCTCACAATAAAAGTTCCGACTGGTGACGCAAAAAACCGTTTCATCTCTTACTCCGCAATACACATTAAAGGGGGCGCCAAGCCCATGCGCTCAATTATGGTTTATAAAGACGTGATTCAGCCTGCTTATATAGTGCTTTGCCATTTGGGTGGGCGTTTTTCAGTAAAGGCCTTTGGCCCCTCGCGCGCATCGTCACTATCTGCCCAAGCTTTATAAGAAACATAATCCTCCTGATTTTTGAGTGCTGCTTCGAGGCTCGGCTCATCTAAACCTTGCATCAATGTTGCTTTGGAGGCACGGACAGACATAGGGGATGCCCGCAAAATATCTTTACACCATGCATCAACTGTCGGCATAAGTTCATCCATAGCGACAACATCATTCACAAGACCATAAGCAAATGCTTGTTGCGCTGTTATTTTCCGTCCCGTCAAGACCATCCCCATAGCCGCTTTCAAACCAATTTGGCGCGGCAAGCGATGCAAACCACCCCCCAATGCAACCGCACCAACAAGAGGCTCTGGAAGTGCAAATGTGGCGTGATCTGCAGCAATGACAATGTCACAGGCCAGAACGAGCTCAAACCCACCTCCAAATGCCAAGCCGTTCACAGCCGCAATGAGAGGTTTCTCAAGGTCGAAACGTTCAATTAATCCAGCATATCCACTTTTGGGATAACCCTTATGCTCTTTGAGAGCTTTTAAGTCACTTCCCGCACAGAAAGCTTTTTCTCCGGCTCCTGTTATCACGCAAATGCGCTGAGCATCATCAGCGGCAAAAGCATCAAATGCCTCTTCTAATTCAAAATGCATACGCGGATGAATTGCATTCATCACTTCAGGCCGTTTAAGCGTAATCGTGGTCACTTGCTCACGACATTCAATCTCAATAAATTCCATAGCCCCACCCCCGTAAAATGCGTCAACCTAAACTTTGCATTACCAGCCGCCTGATATTAGCAACGTAACATGACATATATGAGGCCCCTAAGCATAATCAGCTCTGCATATTATTATCAGCAAAATTTTGATTTATAAATTCAATTCCTTTGCCATCTTATTTTAAACGCAAGAAAATTGAACCTATCGGCTCAAACAAAGCCCAATCCTCGTGATCTAGCAATGATGGTGCAATAACGAAGCAATAAGATTGACATATGCACCAAGATCCCGCATGTCCAATAAACATATATATTTAGTGACAATCCGCTAAATATTATCATCTAAATACTGCCATTGGGCCTCAAGTCTTCAGGTTTCATATTTGACTTTATATTGAAGGTGACTATCTAAGGTAAGCTGCGCATTGATTAGATCATTAAGAGACCAAATCTTTCTCTATGCGTAAAATCACAGAATAATTGTTACGATTACAGGTAAATTTACATGAGCAATCAAGCGACGCAGCAAATCGAATTTCGCAATGCATTGGGCAAATTTGCAACTGGTGTCACTATTATTACAACACGTGATGAAGACGGCGCTCCCGTCGGACTAACAGCAAGCAGCTTCAACTCTCTATCGTTAGACCCGCCGCTCATCTTGTGGTCGCTCGACAAGCAATCTCTTTCTCTAAAAGCGTTTAAAGAAGCTGAGCATTTTAATGTTCACATCCTCGCGCATAACCAAACAGACTTATCCAACCGTTTCGCCCAGAAGCATGAAGATAAATTTTATGGCATTGACTGGACATGCCCAGAAGGGGGAAGCCCCACATTAAATGATTTTGCCGCATTGTTTAAATGTAAAACCCAATATCAATATGAAGGCGGCGATCATATTATATTTGTTGGTAAAGTTTTGGATTATGAAACACGCCAGGTAGAACCGCTTATTTTTCGTGGCGGGCGATATGCTGACGTTCTTGAAAAGCCATCACCAATGGCTATCAACCCTGACGACAATAAAACAACCGCATTTGAGCGCCATTCTTTAATCAACCTTATGGCTGAGGCGCATTTCCAAAGCTTTAATCCAATTCGAGCTCAATATAGTAAAGAAGGACTAAGCCAAGTCGAATACTTATGTATATCTTCACTTTCAGCCGAAAGCGTCTCGACGCGCAGGTGCCTAATTGAAAAATTAGAAAAAACAGGTTTTGTGCCCGATGAAGAAATCTTCGCGCGCCTATTACGCAAAGAATTAATTACCGAAGAAAATGGTAAAATTGCCATAAGCACGAAAGGCGAAAACCTTTTCTTAAGCCTGCTTGAGCATGCGCTGGCAGGGGAAGATACGATTAAGCATAAGTTTTCAGATGTTGAATTTGCGCAGTTACGTTCTCTTCTACAAAAACTCACTTAGGCGGCGCCTAACAATTCTCCAGGCAGGCGCCCGCCTAAGCCTAAATATTTTTGCGGATTCGTACCAAGAGCTTTAAATATCAGCCCGCACGTCAAATGTTCTAAAAATGGGGGGCGCGACCAAAATGTCCGCCATACCATCGAGAGATCCTGTTTCCGCACGCCATCCTATATAAGCCTGTTGATCAGCAGCACTATCCCATAATTCGATCAAGACAAGAGATGATGTTTCTGGCTCATAATAAGATTTCACGTCAATACACCCTTTAAAGGCGCGCGTTTCTGGCAAAGCAGATTTTAGCCCCTCAATAGCAGCCTCGGCAGCTTCTGGTTTAAATTTAAATTCCACACTCACCATGACTGTCATTATTCATCTCCCAAATTGTAAGGTTTAAACATTAACTATATTATAGGCTAAGCGACGACCAATCTCTTTAAAGTCGCCATATTAAGACAAACACAATTAACAAAAGATGGCCATAAAAGAATAATGCCATAACTTACGGGTGAATGAGCAATGTTTTATTCACATTGCGATATCAATTGCGCACAAATCTGAGCCTATAGGTTAACATTATCTCCTGATAGGCCTTAAATCTAGATGCCTTAAATCTAGATGCCGATATCGAGCATTTTCTGATAGGCCGGCCTTTGGCTCACTTTTTCGAGCCATTTGGCACTTGCTGGCCCAAGCTTGCCTGTTCCCAATGCACCAGCAACATTAAAGCCCATCAAGCAGTCTGCTGCCGTAAACTCATTACCCGCAAAATACGCATTCTGGCTCAGGTGACCTTCTATAAACCGTCCGGCTTTTTCGCGCTCAGCTTCCATTTTTTGGTCAAGCAGACCCCCTTGATGCCCATAACCTGTTGTGTAAACAGCAAAAAGAAATGGCAAGAAAGGTGCTCCTTCAGCGGCATGTACCCACTCAAGATAACGACCAAAACTTTCATCATCATGACGTGGATGGAGCTTGTGCTCTCTATCAAATTTCGCGAGGAGATATTCTGCAATCGCTCCCGTTTCTGCAATAACGGCGCTGTCATGCTCGAGAAGGGGCGACTTGCCCATAGGATGAATATTTAAAAGTTCAGCAGGGGCTAATCGTGTCTCGGCATCGCGTTGATAATGCACCACCTCATATTGGACTCCCAATTCCTCCAAAAGCCAAATAAGGCGTTGCGAGCGTGACGCATTTAGATGATGCAGCTTTAAAGACATAATTTCTCCTAAACATATTATTCAGATATTGAAACAATATCATTACAAATAAAATACATGACGATCTAAATCGCCAGCAAACGTCGTGTAGCTTAATTGGGATAACAAAAGAGCGCTATAGTTAATATTGTATCAACCTGAAAACTGTTACATAACGGGGCAGTTAGAGGCAATAAACAGCAAGATCAATTTGATTAAATATTATCGAGGGAAGAAGGCAACATGTTTAAATATGTATTAATCAGCTTAATGGTTCTCACAACAAACCTATCTTACGCGGGGCAAGAAGCCACAGATCCTACTATAGCGGTTAATGATGCCTTGGGTCGCTACCTTCCCTTCGACAATCAAGAAGATTTTGCTCTGGCTAAAAAAGGACTGATTGCCCAAGAAGAAAAACTTCAAATTAAAAATGCCGATGGACAAATCGTATGGGATCTCACCAGATATAATTTCCTAAAAGGTGAACGTCCAGAAACAGTCAATCCAAGCCTTTGGCGCCAAGCCCAATTAAATTCAATTCATGGTTTGTTTAAGGTCAGCGAGCGCATTTATCAGGTTCGAGGATATGATTTGTCAAACATGACAATTATTGAGGGCGATACTGGCTGGATAATCGTCGATCCACTCACCAGCATAGCCACGGCCAAAGCGGCTCTTGCCCTAGTCAATAAAACCTTGGGCGAACGGCCCGTTAAAGCAGTTTTATCAACCCATAGCCACGCTGACCACTTTGGGGGTATTCGCGGAATCATCAGCGATGACGATCTCACTTCTGGCCGCGTTCGCTTCGTAGCACCTGAACATTTTGTTGAAGAAGCCGTTAGTGAAAATGTGATTGCCGGAAACGCCATGATGCGCCGTGTTCAATATATGTTTGGCTCTATATTACCCGTCGGCCCCAAAGGACATGTCGACAATGGCTTAGGCAAAGCACTATCCGTGGGCAATATTTCTTTAATGGACCCTACGGATTATGTCACTGAAACTGGCCAAAAAATGACGATTGATGGCATAGACTTTGAGTTTCAATTAACCCCAGGAGCAGAAGCTCCCTCTGAGTTTATGTTCTACTTACCCCAATTCAAAGCATTATGTGTTGCTGAAGAAGTTAATGGCGTGATGCATAACCTTTACACATTACGTGGCGCTAAAACACGGGATGCGCTTATTTGGGTGCGCCATTTAAATGACAGCCTTCGCTTATTTGGCAATAGAACGGACATCGTCTTTGGAAGTCACCACTGGCCGCGCTGGGGAAAAGAGGCCGGTATTGAATATATTGCCAAGCAACGCGATATGTATCGATTTATACATGACCAAACAGTCCGCTTAATGAACCATGGCTTTACGCCGCTTGAAATAGCAGAACAAGTTCGTCTTCCAGACTCCTTAGCAAAAGAATTCTATAACCGTGATTATTACGGCACAGTTAGCCATAATGTGCGCGCCGTTTATAATTTTTACCTCGGTTATTTTGATGGCGTACCTGCACACTTAAACCCAACACCCCCTGCCCAAGCTGGTCAAAAATACATTGAACTCGCAGGTGGCGCCGAAGCGCTCATTGCTTCGGCTCAGAAAGCTTATGACGCTGGCGATTATCAATGGGCGTCAGAACTTTTGAATCATCTTGTCTTTGCTGATCCGCAAAATAAAAAAGCTAGAGAATTGCTTGCAAACAGTTATGAGCAATTAGGGTATCAATCTGAATCTGGCCCGTGGCGTGGATTTTATCTGGCTGGTGCTCAAGAATTACGCGAGGGCGTCAATAAGCAGCGCGCTGGGCGTGGCTTAAATTTAGATATTGTAAAAGGCATTCCTACAGGCTTATTTTTCGATTCAATGGGCGCTCGCTTTAACCCAGACGGCGCAGACGATATCGATAAGACAATTAACTTTGAGTTTACAGACACAAATGAAAATTTTGTCTTGAGCCTGAAAAATAGCGTCTTAAACAATAGGCCCAACGAAGTTGCTGCAGATGCAGATCTTTCTCTTTCGCTCACTCGTGACTTGTTTAATCAAGTCATTATAAAGGAAACAAGCTTCCCCGCAGAGATACTGAAAGGCAATATTACATTCTCAGGTAACCCAGTTGCGCTCTATACTGTCTTCAGTCGATTAGAAGACATGGACCCTAACTTTAATATTGTAACGCCATAGGTCATCAGCAAAAGGATATGTGAGTAGTTTGACAACACATATATATGTTGATGCCGACGCCTGCCCCGTTAAAGACGAGGTGATAAGGGTTGCTCAACGCCACCAGATCAAGACTTTTATCGTCTCAAATGGCGGCTTACGCCCAAGCCGTGATCCGCTTGTGGAAATGGTGACAGTTGGTAGTGGTGCCGATATTGCAGATATGTGGATAGCTGAGCGTGTTCGTCATGGTGATATTGTGATAACTGGAGATATTCCATTGGCTGCCAAAGCCATTGAGAATGGCGCAGAGGTTCTTCGTCATGACGGGCACCACTACACCCAGGCAAATATTGGCAACATGCTTGCAACACGCGATTTACACGCCGATCTTCGCGAGGCCAACCCCTACCACCAAAGCTTTATTAAGCCGTTTTCAAAAAAAGACCGATCCACTTTTCTAATGTCACTAGAGAACCGCATTCAAGCTATAAAACGTGGTGAATAACTAAACTCTTCGTACATGGGCGAACAAGACTATGCCCGCCCTCACCATCCAGCACATTTTGCGCCATGTTATTGATGATGCATTAATTGGGCGGCCGGATAGGGTTTCGTTTCAATCTTAAAGAACAGAGATTGCTGATAAAATCAGCCGAAATTCGACATTGAGATCATGAGAAATACTTCATAATTCATGTTTAAGTTGCAGAAAAAGGATGAAACAAACCTTTGTGCATTTTAAGACAAAGTGAGTCGCGGACCCTGTTTTAAACACGAACAGACCCTTTATTAAGGCCGTTTTGGAATAATTTAGATAAAAAATTCTCAAAAAAGTGATTTTTTTGACAAAAAAGTATATTTTTTTCTTTATGTGATATTTTGCCGCACTACACTAATGAAGTTATATCATGAGGGGGAAACTAACATGAATATTACTAAATATTGGAAAGTCGCTACCACAAGTTTAGCGATTAGTTTATTGCCATCGCTTGCGATGGCGGCTGATGCCAACCTTAAGCCCGATGATTTTGTCGGCATTTCTTTCTGGTTGATTTCTATGGCTCTTGTTGCCTCAACCGTATTCTTTTTCATCGAACGCGACAGAGTCGATGCCAAGTGGAAAACCTCTTTGACGGTTTCCGGTTTGGTAACATTAGTTGCTGCCGTTCACTACTTCTATATGCGCGACGTATGGGTTTCTACTGGAGAAACGCCAACCGTATATCGTTACATTGACTGGCTCATTACTGTGCCGTTGCTAATGGTAGAATTCTTCCTAATTCTATCAGCAATCACAAAGGTACCCGCACGGGTATTCTGGAAACTCCTTATCGGTACAACATTGATGCTCATCTTCGGATATCTCGGTGAAGCGGGTTATATGGATGTCACTATTGCCTTTGTGATAGGAACTGTCGCATGGCTTTATGTTCTCTATGAAATCTTCTATGGCGAAGCCGGTAGATTGAATGCTGAAAACGCAAGCCCAGCTGTGCAATCTGCATTTAGCTTGATGCGCTTAATCGTAACTTTTGGTTGGGCCATTTACCCAATCGGTTATGTGATGGGGTATATGATGGGCACTGCCGATGCAGATACGTTAAACATCATCTACAACTTGGCTGATGTATTGAACAAAATCGCATTTGGCCTGATTATCTGGCATGTTGCGGTTACTGAAACTGAAGCAAAAGCCGGAAAATAATAATCTTTCGTTAGATTGATTTAAGGGGCCACGTGCTGCGTTGGCCCCTTTTTTTGTTTTCTAGAACCAAACGCGACGCTTAGTTTGTGGCACATAAAAAAGGTAGCGCACAAAACAAAGTCTTTGATAATTAGTGCAACACAGAAAATAAAAATCTTACGCTAAGCTCATAAGGATAAATTACACTCATACCTCTGAAACAATTGCTCCCACCCAACGATAGCTTGAAGAAAAGCTCATACACATTGTAATCTTTAGACTTAATGAAAAATGGAACGCTCATCATGCATCAATGGTTTAAAAACAGTTTTCTTGTTCTGGGTGGTCTTCTCATGGCCAGTCAGGTTATGGCACAAACGATTTATCCTGCCCGCGAATTGGTTACGCTTAGTGAAGCTAAAGGCAACGCAATTTATGTGATCAGGGATCGCATCCAAGCGATTGGCGATTTGCAGGTGCTAAAGGCCAACCACCCAGAGGCACATGTCGATAAACGTTATGAAAATGATGTTATCGTGCCAGGATTTATTGAGCACCATGTTCATCCATTTCTCGCGGCCATGAGCCTTGGTGCGCGCGTGATTGCAATCGAAGACTGGGACTTACCGTCTGAATTTCGACCCGGCGTTCGCGATAGCGAAGGATACAGGAATATGTTGCGCGCCGAGCTTGATAAGGCCCCCGACGATGGGTCGTTATTAATCACATGGGGATACCATCATTATTTTCACGAGCCTCTTGAACGCCGTGAAATAGACGCTCTTGCCGGCGAACGGCCGGTTTTAATTATCCATCGTTCATTTCACGAATTTATTTTAAACAGTGCGGCCATAAAGTATTTTGGAATTACCCCAGAATTGGTTGCTGCGGCACCGGCCTCGGCTCAGCCCTACATGAACTTGGACACAGGCGTTTTTGCTGAGCAAGGGGCTATTGCGATTGTTGGCAAAGTGCTGCCCAAAATGATGCCGCAATTTATGGGAGGGTTAGCTCAGCTCAGCGCTTACTTACATGCGAATGGCGTTACCATGATTGGCAATCCCGGCGCTATGCATGACCCACAATTGCAAGCCGCGAAAGATGCCGTTTTAGGGGCTGAAACAACCCCATTCCGCAGCCATTTCATTGTTAGTGGTATGATGCTTGCCGCGCGACATCCTATCTCAGAATTATTAACGCGCACTGAAGATATTGTTCAAAATTGGGGCGCAGGGCAGGTAAAATATTTACCACGGCAAATCAAATTATTTTCAGATGGCGCAATGTTTTCGCAAGCCATGCAAATGCGACAAGGATATTTAGATGGGCATGATGGCGCGTGGCTAATGGACAAAGACAAATTTGATGCCGCTTTCCGACTCTATTGGGATGCAGGATATCAAATCCACATTCACCATACTGGGGATGCCGGCTTAGACCGGGTCTTAGATGCGCTAAAAGAGAATATGCAGCGCGCACCCCGAGAGGACCATCGGACTGTTTTGGTTCATTTTGGATTTGCAGAAACTGACCAAATTCAACTTGCCAAAGAATTAGGCGCGGTGGTAAGCGCTAATCCTTATTATGTGACGGCCCTATCTGATCTATATGCGAAACGCGGCATTGGCCCCCACGCCCATAATATGGTTCCTCTTGGAGAAGCCGAGCAAGCGGGCCTACCTATTGCACTTCACTCAGACATGCCCATGGCGCCAGCTGCCCCTTTATTTTTGATGCATCAAGCTGTTAATCGCGTCAATTTTGCGGACGAGGTATCAGGTCCTCAACATCGGCTTTCTGTTGAAACGGCATTTCGAGGCATTACGGATCGATCGGCATTTATGATGCGTCTAGAGGATGAATACGGCACAATCGATATTGGGAAATTTGCGAATTTGACCATATTGCAAGATAACCCTCTGACCATCGCCCATGATCAGATTAAGGACATTCGCGTCATTGCCACCATGGTTGAAGGTAAAAATCATCCAATACCGCAAAAAAGCCCCAGAACGAAATTGCAGGGTGCTGTTAATCATCCAAACTGAGGCTAGAACGATAGAAAATGCGCTTTGCTAGAAAGCCTGCGGGGGCTTATGCAAAGAGGAATGACCTTACGCTAGCAGGCTTTGGGGGCGAGCTTTAAAGAAAGTAGCGCCTCCCTCATCACTGTAAAGATAATGAGCAGCAAAAAAATACATTCTGCTGCTCATCTAACAATTATTTATCGGCCTTATCGGCTTTTTCGGCTTGCCTTGCTTCATAGGCAGCCTTCTTTTTATTGTAATCTTCTTCTGACAAACTATGCCAACCAATACAATTTCCAGTTGGCGAACGGCCACAACCACATTTTGGAGCTTCACTCATCACTATTTCCTTCCTGACGCTTTAAATATTGACCAATAAATAAGCATAAGTCATTTAATCGGAATAACGAATAGTCTTATTTCTTATTCAATCTCAAAAGGCATATCTTTCATAGACACAATGAGAATGATTGGTTCTTCAGATACATCATAATGGATTGCCCTAAAACAGATAGCTATACGTTCTAACCCGAGGATTAGGTTTGAGCTTTCATTAATGCGCCCCATTGAGAGATCATAGTCAGAGGCCAGATAAACTTGATATAAAAGAAAAATTGGTAGCGGAGGAGAGACTTGAACTCCCGACACGCGGATTATGATTCCGCTGCTCTAACCAGCTGAGCTACTCCGCCACATAGACCATTTAGGGTTTAACGCCCTTAACTATGGAACGACCGGTCTTTAGCATATTGCCGGTGCTTTGCAAATATTTTTCGTCTTTTGTGCATATTAAATCGATGCAATTTTTGCGCCAGAAACGCCCTATTTAAAGCCAGTGGGCCATTAACCAAATTTTAACAAAACAAGGTGTATTTTGACTAAACCTTTTCGATATGAGGTCGTAAGAGCTTGTACAGCTAAACACGAAGATATTCTCAAAGGAGATTAAAATGAATAATAATGTCGTTCTCTTAGACAACTTCCGCGCCAATAGCTTCTCGCCTTCACAAGACGCTCATGATCATAGCGATGAGTGGTATGATACAAAATTACCGCAAGATGAAATTACCCGCCTTGAGAATATTCGGGATTGCATCGAAGAGACACTTAACCAACTCACAGCCACTCATTGCGACCCTGCCGCTGTTTCATTTGCTGCGGGTCGATTTGCAACGATGAACCTGTTTAAAATGCAAGGACGCGCTCAAACAATGGCATTTTTTGATAAATGCATTGAAACGCTTGAAATTGAAGAAGATATGTTCGGCACAGAATAATACTCAGGCTTACTTTTGAGAATAGACTTGCACAGCCACGGAAACACGTTTTAATTTAAAAAATTAATACTGTTCCACTGCGTAAAAGGATACACCGTGGCTGAAAATTTGACGACATCGACCTTTAGTAAGCGACGTATTCTTGAAATTCTGGATCGCGGCAAAATTGATGACAAAGTAAGCCGAGGAGCGGATAGTTTTCTCGCACTTCTTATTGTTTCTAATGTCATCGCAATTAGCTTAGAATCTGTCGATAGCATTGGCCACAAATATGCCGAGTTCTTCTTCTATTTTGAGATATTCTCGACCTTTATATTCTCGGCTGAGTATTTACTTCGACTATGGTCAAGTGCGGCACGTGAGGAAAGCCAATATAGAACAGCCCTTGGGCGTCGACTAGAATATGTGTTTAGCATTAACGGGTTAATTGACCTGATCGCCACATTGCCGAGCATTATCTCCTTCTTTGTTGGAAATCTTGATTTAAGATGGGTGAGAGTTATTCGGCTATTACGCTTATTTAAAATTTCAAACTATAACTCAGCCGTACAAGATCTCATGGCGGCAATCAATTCTGAGCGCCAATCCTTTCTTGCCGCCAGTTATATTTTTATCATCGCCTTATTCATCGCCAGCGCTCTTATGTATATTGTCGAGCAAGAGGCGCAGCCCGAGGTTTTCTCATCCATACCAGAAAGCATGTGGTGGGCTCTAATTACATTAACAACTGTTGGTTATGGGGATGTTTCACCCGTCACCGTACTTGGAAAAGTTCTTGGTGCAATAACCGCTATTATGGGTGTGTGCACAGTAGCATTGCTCACCGGTATTATTGCCAACGCCTTTGCTAACCAACTGGCTCAACGCAAAGCCATTTTTGAGGCAGAAGTCACCTCAGCTTTAAGTGATGGCTATATTAGTGAAGAAGAAAACGAGAAAATCGAAACCTTGCGCAAGCGCTTCAATATGAGCGAAGAACACGCGCGTGCCGTCATCGCCACACTTGAAGAAGAACGCGAAGAGCGCGAGTCTTAATTTACTCAAATATTCCAATTTATTTGGATAAAAAGCTAAATATTTTATTTGCATGACGTCTTTATAAATAAGGAGATAATGCAGATGAAAGCCTTTGACATAATGCTGCTCGACCAGACGCGCCTCACGCGACAGCATTTTGCAAAAGGTGAGCGTATTTTGTCAGCAGGACAACCAACCGACCGCGCCGTGATTATCGAGAGCGGGAGCGCCAAACAATCATCACCCTGGTTTGATGGTAAAAAATATTCATCTGGCGACATTATAAATTTCATCGAGTTTTTGGCCCTAGAGCACTACCAGTCCAATGCAACAGCTTCTCATCCCGTCGTCGCACTCATATTTTCTCGCGCAGACATCAAAGAGATGTTAGATCGCAACCATAACCTAACATGGCCCCTGTCATGCATGCTTGCTATAGATGCCACGAAAAGGCACTCCTCGCAGGTATCCTCATGAATATTGTTCAATTAGCGGGAAAGTCGCAACGCATCCTTCGAATGGTGGACGGCGAAGCCCTCTTTATTGCCGGCACACCAGCCACACAAATCTATCTCATAGACCGCGGAGCTCTAAATATTGTTGAGCCATATACAGATCGGCTCATGCGTACATATTTAGCAAATGAGATTATTGGACTGCCCGAGGTTCTCAAGGGAGACCTCTGGCCAGCAACCGCCATCGTGCGCGGCATCACTGACATACGGGTTTTCCCTGCCCATATTCTAAAACAGCGTATTGATGAAATGCCAAGTGAGGCTCAAACATTGCTCCAGTCCATAACGCATATGTGCGCCTAACCGACTAGGAAAATCACCCGTGTTTATTTGGGCCTAATCTAAGCAAAACACGACTTCTCCTCACGCTTCCCTTTATCTCTCCCTATTGGCATGGAAAATGCAAAAACATAGTCACAGTGACTTATGTCAAAAAACGAACACTTATAGGGGTATTTCATGTCTGTTAACTCTTTCGCCTTTACGGCACCTGCTTCTCTTCCCATTCCAATGCACAGAAAACCAGGGAAGAAACTGCCAGACAGTGAATTGCCATATATTGAATATGTCTTTTTTGCTGATAATGGTGATGTTGAAGAAGTTTTTACAAAACCTCTGACAGAATTTGCATCAGATATGCGTTTTGGCCTTGCCGATGACTTTATCGGCCCGCCCCCGCGTCCGGCAGTGTGCTGAGACATATAGGCATTTTGGTCTTTTATAGGCATTTCGGTCTTTAGGCCGCTTCTATAAACCCATAACGCCATGCGAGGCATCTGCCTAAAACAGAATCAAAAATGAATTAAACGTAATGGCACGCGCTGATACGGCATAACGAAGCTAAATCTAGTATTTAGATAATATTATCCAAAATTAGAAATACGAGCCAAACGACGACGCTCGGCAGATGATGGGATTTTTAATATCTGGCGGTATTTAGCGACCGTGCGGCGGGCAAGACGGATACCGGACTCGGTGACTTTCGCAACAATCGCATCATCGCTTAAAGGATGTTTGGGATCTTCTTCTGCAATCATTTTACTAATCATTTGACGAACAGCTGCAGCCGATGCGCCCCCTTCAGAGTCGCTTTCACTGCCTGCAAGCGCAACACTAAAGAATGATTTGAGCGGAAAGCTGCCGCGCGGTGTTGAAATCATCAAGCCTGTCGTGACGCGGCTCACAGTGCTTTCATGCATGCTAATTTCTTTTGCAACATCGCGAAGCAATAAAGGCTTAAGTGAATTAACACCATCTTCTAGAAAAGCGGCCTGCTGCTTCACAATTTCAGCTGTAATCAATAAGGTGGTGCTATTACGTTGCTCTAAGGCACGCTTTAACCAACGCGCTGATGAAATGGCCTGTAATGCATATTCTTGCGTTTCTTTTTCATCTTTTCTTTTTGCGATCATTTTTGAATATGATTCATCAATTTTAATAGCTGGAAGAGTTGAGTTATTCAGCTCGACAATCCAACCATCCTCGCCTTTAAAGGCGACAAGATCAGGTGCACTGATGCGAGCATCAGCAAAGACAAACACTTCACCTGGTTTAGGGTTAAACCCACGAATTAAGCGCAGCATTTCCTGGATGCGAATCTCGTCACACTTGCACTTACGCATTAAAGCGCGCATTTCACCCGCTGCAAGTAAATTTAGGTTGTCCAAGAAAAGCTTTAGGTCATCTGTTAGACATTTCGCATCTTTTGCTTGAATGGTTAAACATTCGGTCAAGTCCCGCGCGAAAAGACCGGCTGGTTCAAACCCCTGCATGATGCTCAACACACGCTCAACATCCTCTAATGCCACACCGGCATTGGCGGCGATATCTTCAACAGGCTTTCCCAACCAACCCGATGGCTGAAGGGCTTCTAACAAAAGCTGGGCGATGATGCGATCACCAGCATTTTCTATCATCAGATCGATTTGCTTGTTCACATAAGTATAAACTGACTCTGAACGATCAGCGACCGTTAAAGATGCAGTATCCCAATCGCTTGAAGCATTACCAGATGAAAGCTCAGCGCGCCAAACCTGATCAGACTCGGCGCTTTCAAAGCGGTTCTCAAAATCACTATGGGCTGCTGGATCATCAGCAATCGCCCCTCCGTCTTGAATTGCAGTATCAAGCGAGGCAACCTCAACATCTGAACTAACAACTTCATCAGATATATTATCTGTCTTTTCTATGCGATCGCTATTGGCATCAACTTCTAAAAATGGATTCTCAAGTGCCAAATCAGACAAATATTGTGTGAGGTCAATATTTGACATCTGTAACATGCGGATAGCTTGTTGCAACCGTGGTGTCATCACCATTGATTGCTTCTGCTTGAGCCTCATAGACTGATTAATTTGCATAACTGAACTCCCAAATCACAAAGTAATCGAACCATGATTGTTTTTTGGTACATTGCCAAAACATCTATTTGACAATGGGGTTTGTCAGTTTTTTTTAAATAAAATTGTTATAATTCAATAAGTTAATTAGTATTATTCTTTCCTTTAATTAAACCTGTCATAAAACAGACAGTTCTTTTGGACATTCTCATCGATTTGGCATTAAACTTGCCCGAATAGAACGGAGCAACCATGACAGAGATATCAAACGACATGAAAGCGACGCGTAAAACAACGCAAGACCGAACAGAGGAAACCCCGCAAACTTGCGTGCGTTGCCTGGCTATCCGCTATTTTTTGATCTCCGTTTTGGGAATTGCTATTCTTGCTTTATTTGCGCGCGACAAATTACACTTCTTAGAAGGTGCAACGCCTATGAATGCTGCCCTATTACTCATGGCGCTCGGGTGTGTAATGGCATTGGCGCGAATATTGTTTCACTGGTTAGAAAAGCGGCATCAGTTAAAGCTTGAAAACGAGCATTAAGCGATGACCATGAACATGTTATTAGAACGTCTGTACGAGGCGCACCGCTAAAGATTGGTTTGGATAAAACCGGCCATAACTATGACCCGTAAAAAAATTTACCGACCAATTATGTGCCCTTACAAAATTATTAGACTCACCAGTCCAATAAGGTTCTGCTGAGGTCCCTGGGAATAGATCAATATCAATTTTAGGCCGCTCACATGAATCGCAAACCAGGGTCTCTAGCTCCGCGCGCGTTGGTAGGCGCCAAAAAGTCCCATCTTTATCATTATATTGCTTAGCAATTTCCAATGCATCATCGACAGATAGTCGGGCCACTTCACCGACGCATGTTTGACCAGACCAAGTTTGACCAATACTACATCTTGCCCATTTCAAACCGGTCACTTTATTTATGACAACATCGTCCTCAGCATAAAACACAGCCTTGAGAGCCATGGCGGGATAGGTCAGAAAGGCAATAACAGCAAAAAATAGGCATAGGACCTTCAGACCATCGATCCGAGATAATTTAGCAAGCCACATTTTTTTCTAACTCCTATGATACAAGGCAAGACGCATGATTGCGAGCACAGTCAATTGTAAACTTGATTTACAATATTGGGCAACTTGATTAAGGTCGACATGCGCAAAATAACATAAATGTGGTTTTGTCCGCATATTGGTATCGTTCTTGCAGTATTCTCACAGCAAGTTGTAATAAATAGGTTTTGTAATGGATATAGCGTCTTTAATTGGTTTTGCCGGAGCGGTTGGAATGATCCTTTTGGCAATGATCACAGGTGGTGGCATAGGCCCTTTTATTGATGTCCCATCAATTTTAATCGTGTTTGGCGGTACGTTCTTTGCTGTTATGTACACAGCACCATTGGGAACTTTTTTATCGAGCTTTGGCGCCATGGGCAAAGCATTCTTACCTCCCATTCAAAAACAAGAAGTTCTTGTTCAACGCATGATTGAACTTGCTGGCATTGCCCGCAAAGACGGTATGATGGCTCTTGAAGGACAAGAGGTTCCAGACAAATTCTTTTCCAAAGGCATGCAAATGCTCGTGGATGGCGCGGATGAAAACAAACTAACGTCGCAGCTTAACCAAGAAATTAAAGCCATGAAAATCCGTCATGCCGATGCCCAGGGTTGTGTCAAAGCCTGGATCGACATTGGTCCTGCTATGGGCATGATTGGGACCCTTGTTGGCTTGGTTTTGATGTTAGGTAATATGGCTGACCCAAAAGCGATTGGCCCGGCCATGGCCGTGGCCTTGTTGACGACGCTATATGGTGCGTTTCTTGCCAACGTAATGTTTGCCCCAATGCTCACAAAATTGGAAGGCTATACGGCCTATGAAGCCGTTTATCGCGAAATGGTTGTGCTTGGTCTCAGCAATATTGCGCGCGGCGAATCTCCTCGCAATATTCAAGATCAAATGCTGGCAAATCTTCCACCTAAAATTCAAGAGCAATTGGAAGCTGCGGCTTAGTCCGTCTGCAGCAATAGAGAACCCAAATGTCAGATGCAGCAACCAACGAAGAAGCCTCAGAAGCCCCAGAGGAAGAATGTCCAAAATGTCCTCCCGTTGGTGCGCCAGCGTGGATGGCGACATTTGCCGATATGGCCACGCTTCTCATGGCCTTCTTCGTTCTTATTCTTTCATTTGCTGAATTTAACGTTCCAAAGTTTAAACTGATCTCCGGCTCTTTACAGAATGCATTTGGTGTTCAGAGAAACTCTCCTGTTGTTGAGCAACCAATGGGAACGACAGTTCTTTCATTGAGTTTCAGCCCATCACCCGCTCCTTCCGTTACAGATACGATGACGCAACAAACCACTACCGTTGACCAACCTAAATTAGAGGTGAAAACAAAATCGGAAGACTCTGAAGGTGGGGATGCTGAAGGTGGCGATCAAAAAGCCAAAGAAATGGCTCAGGCTCTAAAAGATGCAATTGCCAAAGGTGAAGTCGAAATCGAAATGCTTGGCGAACAAGCTGTTGTGAATTTTACTGCAACAGAAGCACCAGAAAAAGACTTACCAGAACTTCTTCAAAAAACCCTCGACGCCATTCAGAAAATGGAAGAGTCACAAGGCACAATGAATGCTGGTGACATGCTTGGTGGTATTGAGAAACAGCTCGAGAAGCTTGCCAGTATTATGGAGCAACAACAGCAACAATCAGATCAAACAAGCAATGGTGAATCTGGTGACAAATCCTCAAAAGGTGAGCGCATTGAAAAAGCGATCATTGCCGAAGATGAACTCAAAGTTGCGCTCAAACAAGAAATTGGACAAGGCCTAGTTGATGTTCAGCGCGAAGAAGACCGCGTCATCATTACCGTTGGTTCCGGAGGGGCATTTGGTTCAGGTTCTGCTGTCCTAACCCCACAAGCTATTGAGATCATGGATCAAATTGCGAGCGTTAACGCCGATGGCAAAAGCCGCATTAATGTTTCAGGTCACACAGACGACGTGCCCATGCTCTTTGGTGCACAGTATAGAGACAACTGGGACCTTGCCGCTGCACGTGCATCGAGTGTCGTACAAGCGTTTGAGAAAACAGGTAAAATTGATGCTGGTCGCATGCAAGCTGTGAGCTTTGGTGAGTCTAAACCCGTAGCCGGCAATGACACGGCCGCAGGTCGTGACAAAAATCGCCGTATTGAAATCGAGATTCAGTACTAGTTTCTCTTCGATTAAAGTTAAACGACAGCGATATTCTTGAGCCTCATCAGATAATCATCCGCTCCTAAGCTCGGACCAACGTTGTCTTGCGCTAAACCAGACGAACCTACTTAAGCGCCCCTGGGCGCGAATAGCAGAGCTCTTCACCAGCAACAATCAGAAACTATGTTTAAGCAAGGTATAGCCTAAGAATAGACCTGCATGCAGGGACCTAAACTATCTCACATTTAAGCGCACATATGACCGCCATTAGCCAGCCCCGCCCTTAGTTTGAAGGCAAAGGCTTGTAAGCAGATAAACCATAAAGTGTGAAGAGCAATTAACAAAAATGGGGATGAGAATAGGTGTGACCATGGAGGGTCAACGGGCATTATAATGACCGCGAGAATAGCAGAGGAGCGACATAATAATGGACGCTTACTCTAATCAATGCAGCGCATATCTGGTTTGGGAGAGGTGATCTTTTCAATGATGCTTTACCAAAATATATGGACGCTTACTCTAATCAATGCAGCGCATATCTGGTTTGCGAGGAGTGATCTTTTCAATAATGCTTTACCAACATATGCGGAAAGCCTTTAAGAGCCACTGTATATCGAGATAAGTTGATTATAAAAGAATGGCGCACAAATTAGGCGCAAGACCAAAACAAGATGCCTATCAGAGCAATAGGAATAAGACGCTTTCGACTATGCGCTATTTCTATCGTCTTGAAGGAGGCTTAGGCCTCAACCGGTTGAACACGCCGTTTACGAGGTGGTGGAACCAGGCTAAACTCAAAAACGCACTGCTCATCTAACTCGCGGCACTTCATTTGTGCATCTAATAATGAGCGAGCGGCAAGGAATTGCCAAAATTGTTTTTCTTGAAACTGGGCATAGCTACGGTGAAAAACCAGTTGCCCACGCCCGAAATAAACGCATGTCAAAACATAAGAAATAACAAATACAACAGGATGAATGCCAAACATAAGTCCATAAACAGCTGCAATCGCGAGAAAAGCTTCCCACATACGAAATTCAGCAAGCCAGACGAGCGGCAAAATACCTGCAATAGGTGAGGTCTCATGACTAATAACCAAACACTTCCTATTAAAATCGCGATAGACTTCAAACTTCGTGTAATCTTTTACAGGATAAACTTTACGACCTTGAAAGGCTTGGAGAATAGCTTCAACGCTTTCTGGGGCCTCAAAATCAAGCTTTCCGCCTAAAGGGCCTGTCGTAATCACTTCAAAAAAGACCCCTGCCCGATAGACAGTTAACAAAAACTCGACAATTTCCTTTTCTTCGTCCTCATCAATGAACTCGCTATCCACCTCAGGCTGCTGAAGCCTTTGTATGAGGTCGTCGGCATTGCCTTCAAAATGTACACCATCAACAGCAACAATGACATCTTTGGGACGCAATGACAGCCCAATCGCGCGGGACCGCGAGCCAAGGTCAACGATGGTTAGCAGTGTTTTAGCTTTGACAAGCTCACTATCTTGCGGCGTATCAAAGACTTGTGCGTCAAGATTATCGCGAAGCGCCTCGGACATTATGTGACCACCTCAATTAGACCGTATCATGGATATTTGATTTGCTTTGAGCGATCTTCAATGGCTCCGAGAAGGCGTCCATTCTCTTTGATCAACTCTGAAATCTGTGCTGATGTTTTACGTTGTAAGGTAATAACGTCCTGCAATGCCTTATTTGTCTCTGACATAACAGAACTTCCTTTAGCTGCTGATGAACCAACTGATGTGGTTTTAGCAAGAATTTTGTCTGTCGAAGCATTTTCCAACGCGGCCAGTTTTTCAGACATTTTATTTATATCAGCAATCACACTCGCATTGAGCGTTTTATGAGCTTGCTCCATTTCCTTGAACGAGAGCTCCACTTTAGTACCAAGCGCAACCACTGGTGCAGCAGACTCTACTTTTAGCATTTCAAGTTCTTTAAGAAGCTTACGATTAATGCCAAGAAGCTCTTCTTGTTTGGACAGTGTCCCTTTAAGGTCATCAAGCGACTTGTTGACACCATCAACATTTTTAGCAAACACAACAAGTGCTTCGCGACTCGTGTCACCAATCAGCCGCAAAGATCCAACTGAATTAAAATGCATGGTAAAAGCAAAGACCATACTGCCGATCACAGCAACAAGAGAAACAATCGCAATGGTTCGCGCATTTTTATAAATGGACTCGATATTCGACATTAGCTTCTTATTTTCATTACGAAGCTTGCTATATTCAGCTGTAATATCAGCAGCCGCTTCAGCGGCATCTAAAGTTAATTTAATGCTTTCTTGAACAGCATCCACATCAATCGTCATGCTAAAATTCCCTTATCCTGCTGATTAGCAGATGTTTTTTTGGCTATGCGTTTCTCATAATTTGCACATTTCGTGCCACTTGACGAGAAAACGGTTTGCCCTGGTAGGTTGGGCGACTTAAACCCAAAATATGAACAGCCCCAAGGGCGGTGTCGGTCATGCGTAACAAAAAGATGCCGGCATGCAGTGCAGGTCAATCGCGGGTCCGGATTATTCATGCGAACCACCTTTTGATCCGCTCCACCCAATCTGCAATCATAAATCGAATACTTGCAGCACCGCATAATATCATTGCAATCCAACTACCGGCTGCTTTTAGCGTTGAACCTTCATCCATATGTGCAAATGCGAGAAGCATTGCGTAAATTGCCAAACCAAAGAACGTGACACTGCTTATCATTTCACCAATACTTTGACTGCGACGTTTCTTAGCCATTTCCTTCTCCCGATACGGACTTACCGAATTCATCAAAATGTAGATCATCTGGCAACTCGACATGAGGATGATCCGCACTCTCACCTTTTTCAATACGGTAAATATAAGCCAAAACAACAGCAACGGCATTATAAAGGCCATCTGATATTTCCTGTCCAATATTGCCTGTAAAGAATAATGCACGCGCCAGAGGTGGGCTTCTAAATACCGTTACCCGCGCCTCTTCTCCGCGTTCAATAATACGTGCCGCCATTGACCCTTTACCCATCGCAAGAATGACTGGCGCACCTGGTTGACCCACCTCATATTTAAGAGCAACAGCAAAATGGGTTGGGTTCGTAATAATCGCAGTTGCTGAAGCAACATCATCAAGAGCACTTCTCTGTTGCGCCGAACGCTGAGACGCCTCCATTTGTTTGCGGCGAATTTTCGCCTTAACCTCCGGAGAACCCTCTGTTTGCTTATATTCATCTTTTAATTCTTGTTTTGTCATAAGCAATTCTTGGGTAAAGGTATGACGCTGCCAAAAATAGTCGATCGCCGAAATTGCGACCAACCCCATCAGCATAACCCCAATCAAAATTGGAATGTTGTCCCTAATAACAATAAGCGCATCAAATAAATTTGTGTCCGGCAAGCGCAGTAAGCTTGGTAAAAAGCCATAAATACTAACCGCGGCTAACCCGAATAAAAGCACAACCTTCAATATTGATTTGGCAAGTTCAACGAGCGATTTTACAGAAAACATCCGTTTAAGTCCCGCCAAAGGATTGATGCGATTACCTTTAAAGCTCATCGCCTTGGGGGCAAAAATAAACCCGCCAACCGCGGCTTGCGTCGCAAGAGTTACAATAACCAATGGCAAACCAAAAATGAGCATAATCTTCACGCAAAACATAAGAGCGGCATAGATATTTCGCATTATGTGGTTATCGAGCTGAACACCATTATCTATGCGAAAAAATGACTGCCAATCAGCAATATAAGCACTGCCATATGTCGTCATGGTTATGATCATGAACAAGCCCATAGCAAGTGTCGTGAAAACGAACATTTCCTTGGACGATAAGACCTTCCCATCTTCGCTGGCTTTTTTCAGCTTTCGCTCGGTGGGGTCCTCGGTTTTCTCTTGGCCGTCTTCGCTCTCACTCGCCACTGCTTAGACCTCCAATTGTGATTTCAATGTCACTCAAAGCACTATCGACAAGATCAGAAAACGCAAATCCCAAAACGCCAGCTGATATATATAAAACGAAGAAAACGCCCAGCATGGAAATTGGGAAACCAAATGAGAATAAATTAAGCTGTGGTGCCGAGCGCGTAATGATACCAATCGCAATGTTAATCATCAGCATAACAGTGATAATGGGCAACATGATCAATGCTGCCGCCAAAAACATATAACCAGCAACAGCAACCCCAGCTTCAATAAGACCAAGTAAGCTTTGCATTTCGCCAATTGGAGCGAATTCATATGAACGCATCATGATCGCGATTGCCATAAGGTGACCATCAAGCGATAAAAAGATAACAATCAAGAATAATGAAAAAAGCCGCCCAACCACCGGAGTCTGACCACCTGCGTCAGGGTCCATCATAGAAGCATATCCCAAACCAGCAGATGTCGCCACTTTCTCCCCTGCCAAACTCGCGGCGGAGAACCATATTGTTAAAATCAAGCCTGCGAATAACCCTATGGCAAGTTCTTTAACAATAAGAGCAACGCCAAATGCAGAGCCAATAACGGCACTATCTGGCACAGGAACTTTTCCAGCAATCAACACTGTCATCACCAATGCCAACATAACCCGCACAGTTGGCATGATCGAACGGCTTCCCATAAATGGGCTGGTAATCAAGAACGCACCAATGCGTAAGGATGCCACAAAATATTGCACCAGGTATTCGATCAATATCTGCATATCAATCGCTGGAAAAATACCGCCTTGAGTTGAAGAAAAATCCATCACGCACCTAGTTTAATTGCGCAATACGTTCAAATATAAATTTAAAATAGTCGCTTAATCCGACTAGAATATAATTAGACAATAAACCAAAAGCTCCGAGCACAACCACTAATTTAGGCACAAAGCTCAATGTCATTTCATTGATTGAGGTGGCGGCTTGAATGATACCGATGAAAAGACCGATCGCTAAAGCAATGATCAAAAGGGGGCCGGCTGTCATCAAGATCTCGAAAAATGCCTGACGCAGAAGCTCAACATTATTATCAAATTCCATTCTTATTTTCCTTAAATTAATTCGCTGAATAGGTTGCAGCCAGCGATCCAACCGTCATGGCCCACCCGTCAACCAACACAAAGAGCAGAAGCTTAAAAGGCAATGCCACGAGCATGGGGCTTAGCATCATCATACCAAGTGACATCAATATCGAAGCAATCACCATATCGATCACCAAAAACGGTAAAAATATGAGAAAGCCAATCTGAAATGCTGTCTTAAGCTCTGATGTAATAAATGCCGGCAACAAAACCCGAAGCGGTACATCATCATTTGTTTCGTAAGCCGTATCGCCAGCCATGCCTGCAAATAGTGTTAACTCGCGCTCGCGGGTGTTACGGATCATGAAACCCTTCATAACACTTACACCGGTTTCCATAGCGTCTTCGGGTGACATGCTGCCTTCCATATATGGCGTGACCGCATCATCATAAACCATGGTTAACGTGGGGGTCATAATGAATAGTGAAAGAAACAATGCAATTGCAATTAAGACTTGGTTTGGTGGGGTTTGCTGGGTCCCAAGAGCCTGACGCAGAATAGATAAAACAATAATGATCCGTGTAAAGGATGTCATACCCAGAACTAGGGATGGTAATATTGTTAATGCCGACATGAGAGCCAAAATTTGCAAGGAGAGAGAGTAAGTCGTACCCCCGTCGGCGCCCGACGTCATGTTAACGGCTGGAAGCCCACCCAACATTGAACCCGTTGCAGCTTGCGCATAGGCCACTCCCGGCAGGAAGATTGCCCCCAAAACAAAACAAACCGCCAACACAACGTGATTGGCACGCCCTTGGCCAATAAGGGTATTGCCTAACTTCAACATACTTGAAGCTCCGTGCTTGCGACATTTTGATTTGGATTACTTGCCAGGGACTGGGAATTTGCAGCACTCGAGGCTGCGTTAAGGGCATAGAAATGCGATGTTTCGTTTTTATTACCGATCAGCACAAATTCGCGATCATCAATACGCACTAATTTTAGGCTTTGTTGCTGTCCAA
>ENA-OUOG01000417-OUOG01000417.1-marine-metagenome-genome-assembly--contig:-NODE-417-length-55743-cov-5.564294_pt1 | contig 55743 bp, 32 predicted proteins | sample MGYA00248635_ERZ508505 | MGnify/ENA primary metagenome ERZ508505 (study PRJEB26176, sample SAMN06267871) | marine metagenome | isolation source: Saanich Inlet, British Columbia, Canada | place: Pacific...
AAAGACGACTGTGCGAAACAGAAGGCTACAGACCCGCTCGACGCGCACCTCGCGCGTCGCGTCGACGCGACCGTCGCGGAACGAATCAAGACGCTCGCGCCCAAGTTCCGTCCGCCTTCAGACGTTTTATCGCCTACGCGCATCACGAGCGCATTCACCGCGAAGAAGACAAAGACGACGGAGAAAAAAGAACACACCGGTTCCTTCGAGAGCAAAGAAAAAGAAACGCACGTCCGCGCCGGTCGCTGGGAGTTTGACCAGGCGGCGCGCGGCGACGCGCGTTCCGAGCTCGCGGAGGCGCCTCGTGACAAAAAACACAGAGACGAAGCCGCCGGCCGTACGTTCGCGGCGGACGCGTTCGCGTCGGCGTTCGGCGACGGTTCCGACAAGTCAACAGGCTTCGCGCCAACTGACTTGCCCGCGAAGGTGAAGGAGCGCTGGAACGCGACGCGCGACCCGGAGGCGCACGAGGCGCGTTTGAAAAAACAACGGCGCGTTCTCGAGAGCGTCGCGGCGAAGGCAAAGAAGAGCGGCGCGCTGGACGCGAAGGCGTCCGTGGAGGCGGCGAAGGCGTCCGCGGCGTCGGAGCTCTCGTCGACCCCCCCCGCGCCGTACGCGTCCAGGCGGCAGGCGGAGTTCCACGAGCTGTTAAAGACCTACGCGGACGTGACCTTCCCCGACCGCGCGCCTCTCGGATTGACTAAATCCGGCGCCGGCGACGAGATGATGGACGCCTACCTGCTCCACGCGGTTGCGCACGTGACGCGCACGCGCAGACGCATCACGAAGAACAACGAGGCGCTGCTCCGCCGCGCCAAGGCGGAGGAGGCGGCGCGGGACGCGAAGAAACGCGCGGAACGGGAGGCGCGAAGCGAACGCGAGGCGACCGCGACGGCGGCGGCGGCGGCGGACGCCGACGCCTCCGCGTCGGCGCGGACGAAAAGCGTCGCGCCCAAAAAAAACCGCGTGATGGTCCAGGACGACGTCCCGCGCGACCAGGGGTTCGCGCGCGCGACGGTTCTCATCTTGGTGCCCATGCGCAACGTCGCGGGTCGAGTCGTGCGTCGTTTACTGGAGCTCTGTCCCGCCGCGCACGGCCGCGCGGACGCCGTCTCGAAGTTGGAGCGGTTAGCGGACGACTTCGGTTTCGATTCGGACGGCGAGGCGGCGGAGACGGAAAAACGGCGCAAGAAAAACCTTTGGGTCCCCGAGGACCACTCCGCGATGTTCAGTGGGAACACCGACGACCACTTCCGGCTGGGGATTAAGGTCACGAAAGCCTCCGTACGGCTGTACGTGGACTTTTTCGGGTCAGACATACTCGTCGCGTCGCCGCTGGGTACGTGTTTCGGACATTCTTTTCAGAGCGCGAAACGCGCGTCGCGTGGTTTTGGTTTTTTTTTTTTTCACGCTCCGTGTTTTTTCGGTTCTTCGCGCAAAAAGCCTTTTTCCGCGTTCTTCGCCGGTGACGAAACCTTCACAGCCGAATCAGTCTTACCGGCTGGGTGTGGCCGAACTTCGTGTTCCCTATTGGCCCGAGGCGACAGAACGCGAAAAGCGCGACGACCGGACCGAAACGAAACAAGAGGCGCTCTTGTTCGGCGTTTCCCTCTGAAAGTCGCGCTCGACTTTGACTTTGGCTTACCTCGCTCTCGGTTCGTCGCGTCGCTCACCTTCGTTTCCGTACCGACCATCGCGTCTCGCCACACAGGCCTCGCCACGAAGCTCAAGGAGGGCGGCCCTGGGGCGGCGGACTTCCTCGCCTCCATCGAGTTGCTCGTGATCGACCACGCGGACGTGATCGCGATGCAGAACTGGCAACACCTGCGTACGGTTCTGGAGGCGCTGAATAAAATTCCGGTGAAGCACGCCGACGTGGACGTCATGCGCGTGCGCGAGTCGCACCTCGAGGGCCTCGCTTTACACCACAGGCAGACGGTCGTGCTGTCCTCCTTCGCCTCGCCGGAAATAAACGCTCTGGCGCGGAACCAGTGTTTGAACGTCGCGGGGCGAGCGCGGTGGCGCGTGCTCGAGTACCCCGGGGTGCTCGCGCGCGCCGCCGCCGACGCCGGAGGCGGGCGTTTGCGTTTCGACCGCGTCGACGACGTTACGGAAAGCGGCGATTCAAACGCGGACTCGAAACAAAAGCGCGAAAAAAAAGAGAGCGAAACAAACCGTTCGGTGTCTCGCCTGGATGAGCTCCGGTTCAAGCACTTCAATCGGTTCACGTTACCGGCGCTGCGCGAGAACCCGCGGCCGGGCTCGCTCGTGTTCGTGCCGAGCTACTTTGACTTCGTGCGCGTGCGCAACCTGTTGACCGAACACGAGGTGAGCTTCGCGGTGGCGTCCGAGTACACGCCGCCGCGCGACGCCGCGCGCGCGCGCACGCTCTTCGCGGACGGACGGAAAAAAGTGTTATTAGTGACGGAGCGCGCGCACTTCTACCACAGAAGAAAGGTGCGCGGCGTGACCGAGGTTTACTTTTACGCGCTTCCCGAGCGCGCCGAGTTTTTCGCCGAGTTTTGCGAATTCGCCGCAAAGGCCGACGCGAGAGACGCGAGTAGTTCGGCGGGTTTAAGCGCGAACTTAGCGACCGTGGCGTTCTCGAAACTGGACGGGTTAAGGCTGGAACGCGTCGTGGGAACTGCGCGCGCGAAGAAGATGCTCGCGCCGGACGCCAACTCAGCGTTCGTGTTCACGGCGTGACGATCGAGGAGATACCTGTCGTACTTGTAATAAAGAAAACGCGCGACGACCTTGAAAAGCGTGTCCAAGGTCTATTTGGTGTTCTTCACCTTTTTCACGCGCCGCGCAACAGGAGCCAATTCTACGTAAAACGCGGGCGCTTCGGATCTCGGGGCAAACCCCGCGGCGTCTGGCGTCCGCGCGTCTCCCGCGATGTCCGACGCGGCCGCCGCGACCGCGGCCGCCGCGCCCGCGGCGGACGCGGGTCCGCCCGAGGGCGGACCCGCGGCGACGAAGGTGCGCGTCGAGGACTGGCCCGCGTCGGACGATTTCCTGCTCCGCGAGGCGGTGGAGGCTGGCGCGGCGCTGGGGGCGATCGCGCGGGGCATCCTCCCGTTCAGCCAGCCGCGCACTCGCGAAGAGATCACCGCGCGCTGGCGCGCGTTGCTGTACGACGCGAGCGTCGCGCTTCCCGCGGCGCGGCGCATGGCGCAGTACGCGCTGGACGCCAAGCCTCGCGTCGCGCCGCTGCCGACGGGGGAGGAGTTTCGGGCGCAGTTCGCGGCGTTCGCAAAACGCGCCTCTTCCGGCGCGGCGAACGCCGGCGCCGGCGAGGTTGACTCGAGCGGGAAAGACCTCGTTGTGAACGAAAAAAAAGAACAAGAGGACGTCTCGAACGACCGCGGGGTCCCTTTGCCGCCGTTCGCGGACGCGGAGGCGGCGGTGTTTCACATGCCTCCGTTGCCCTCGGCGGCGCAGATGGATCGCGGCGCGTCGCGGCGCGCGCGATTGGCGTTAGCGGCGTCTCTGCGCAAGATTCGTCGCCTGGAAGCCTCCGCGCAAGCCGCGACGGCTCGCGCGGCGAGCGCGCGCGACGCGGTGGGCGTGTTACAAGGCTCGAACAAAACATTCTACTTAAAAAAACGCGAGACCGCGCTCGGGCGGTCCACGGATGACCAGAAGGTGGACGTGGATCTTAGCGAAGAGGGCAACGCGACGAAGGTTTCGCGACAGCAAGCGTTTGTGAAGCTGCGGTGGAACGGCGAGTTTTGTTTAAGAAACGTAGGAAGACGACCGGTGTGGATCAACGGCGTGGCGGTGGAGAGCGGGCAACGAGCGCGGTTGGCGAGCCACGCGCTTATTGAAGTCGGCGGAATGCGTTTACTGTTCTTTCCCAACCCGGCGGCGGTGCGCGCGGCGGACCCGGAGCCGTTTTGAGGGGCGTACGTCAGCAGGAGCCGATGAGAGACTAAAACTAGTCATCGGCGCTTCTCAAAAGACTCTCTAGCTAGAGCTCACTAACTCACTACCCTACACGCCCACGGCGTTCGGCCTGGCGTTCGGTCTGTACTCGTACCCCTCGTCCGGCGGCGAGTCCACGTCGTACAAACCTCGTCGTGCGCCCGCCGCGCAGTACTGCACGGATTCGCCCAAAGCCACGCTCGCGCGCGCGCACTCCGCGGCGACGGTGGAAACTCTTCCGTCGAACTCGGTGGTGACGAACGCGAAGGCGCTGAATTCGTTCGTCGGGGTTCGCGCCACGAATTCGACTCCACGTAAACGTCCGACGAACGGGTTCGTCGCCACCACGACAGCTTCTTCCATGACCGGCACTCTGTGCACCAACGCGGGGAAGTCCGGGCGAGGCAGAAGACCGCCGACGATTGGATTATCCGGGTCGCTCACGTCGACTAACACGACGCAGGATTTACAAAACCGCGACGCGACGTACGCGGTTGTAAATCGCGAGACTGAATCGATCGCGATCGCGTACGCACCTTCTAACCTCGCATCCACGACCGTACCTCGAAACGACGGCGTGGCTAACGATAAAGGCACGTCGTTGCCTTTGTTGGTCCCTTCTTTGACGGTTAAGAAACCCGGAATCGTTAAAACAGAAACCGCGTTGGACATCTCAGCGGCGACGTACGCGAGGTCGCCGACGACGGCGACGGCTCGCGCGCCGCACAGACGACCGACGCTTCGCCCGTTTTCGTCGCTCTCGCAGTCACGAGTCGCTGATATGACTTTAGGTTGAGCGAGGTACCTGCCGAACGTATCTAAATGCCACACCTTGTCCTCTCTTACGTCCACGATCGCGACGTGGCCGAAGCCGGTGGGCCGCACGCCGCGCGCCACGGCCACCACGTACTCGCCCGATGAGTGCGCCCACACCGCGACCACCGCCTTTAGGCGCACGGGGTCAGTAACGCTGCCCGCCACCGTGGGCATGTCCGGCCGGTACACGTCCACGACGGTCACCGCGTCCACCTGCGTGGCCGCGACCCACAGGTAGTGCCCTCGCTTGTACGCGCCGCGCGCGCCGCACAGCGTGCCGCTCTGCCTCGGCGGGAACCCGTTGCAGTCCTGCACGAACCCGACCATCGAGCGGCGCGGCGCCGTGTCGGTGTCCCCGACGGTGGAGGTCTCCAACGCGCTGGAGTTGCCGTCGTGCAGGGAATCGGCGCGCGGGAACGCGAGCGCGAGGAGCAGGACGAAACCCAGCGCGCGCGTGGCGGCCACCATCACCCGCGCGGTGGCCGCGCGGCCATCTGAGGTGGGCTAACAACGGTGACTGCCTTTTTCACGAGAACGTTTTCCCAGAAGCCAGCTCCGCCTCGCCTCCCGACACTCCCGGCCGCGCGCGCGTCATGTCCTTCCCCGCCGCCCTCGCCGGCGTCTCCGCGCCCGCGCGCGCGTTCCCGCGCCGCGCCGCGCCGCGCCGCGCGTCGGCCCGCGCGCGCGCGCTCGGGTCCAACCCCGAGCCGATGGGCCACAACGCCGTGCTCCCCGACGACCCGAGCGACCTCCCCGCGATGCGCCAGATGTGCCTGAAGGTTGCCACGGACGCGGCGAAGCTGGGCGCGACCATCATGCTCGAGAAGCTCGGCGCGGACGTCGTGAAGACCAAGGCGAACGCGCGCGACCTGCTCACGGAGGTTGACCCCGAGGTGCAGGCGGTCATCGAGGCGCGCGTCCGCGACGTCTTCCCCGACCACGGCTTCCTCGGGGAGGAGAGCGTCGCCGGCGGCGCGGCGGCTTCCGAACGAGCGCTGGAGACGATCGTGAACGAACATGACTGGCTGTGGGTGGTGGACCCCATCGACGGAACCACCAACTTCTGCCACTCCATGCCGTTAAGTGCGATCAGCATCGGGGTGGCGTTTAAAGGCGAGTTACAGGCGGCGGTGATCATGGACCCGTTCGCGGGCGAGATCTTTTCCGCCTCCAAAGGCGGCGGGGCGTACGTAAACTTCAAACAGATCGCCGTCGGCGAGGAGTTAAGCGCGACGGAGGCTGTGGTGGTCACCGGCTACGGCGCCACGGACGAGAGCGCGGACGCGATGATATTAGGTATGCGCGCTCTGACCGCCATACCGGTGCGCTCGATCCGCATGCTCGGCTCGGCGGCGATCATGCTCGCGTGGGTCGCCGCCGGACGCCTCACCGCGTATTACGAGTGCGACCTCAACTCGTGGGACACCGCGGCGGGCGCGCTGCTCGTGGCGGAGGCGGGCGGGCGCATGACCGACCTGGTCACGGGCGAGCCGTACTCGCTGCGCACGCGAGCCATACTCGCGTCCAACGGATCGACGCACGAGGAGATCCGGGAAGCGCTGGTCAAGGGGGGGGTCAAGGCGTTGAAGGATTACGGCGAGTGACGGTTGTCCGAAAAAAACGACGCGCGCGCGTAGAACGCGTCGCGCGACGGTAGTAATACACTTACTCAAATTCGCTTCGTATGTCTTTCACAAAGGCTTTCGGTGCCGCGCGCGGGCGCGGGGTGTCGCTCTCGCGTACCCCCGCCCGCCGCGCTAAAACTAAAAAAAATGGGAGCCGCCGTCCTCCTCTCGCCGTCGTCGCGGGACAAATAAGCCCGCGGTAAAAATATCGGCGCCTTCGGCGTCGCGGTGTACAGGGCTTTTTCCTCACCAGTGTTTTTAATAAAACACTCACTTGGCCAGGCCCGGGATGCCCTTCATCTGGAAGTCCTCGGGTTTGAGGTCGCGCTTGGGCGCGGAGACGCCCGGCACCTGCGACCGCGGCACGCGGTCGACGCCGTTGCCGGTGCTCGCGCCGCCAAAAATCGCGGGCACGCCGAAGCGGTTGAACCCTCCGCCCACGTACTCGAGGATCACGGGCATGGAGCCCATGATCGCCACCTGCCCGACCACCGAGCCGGGGTGGGGAATCTTCAGCTTCGCGATGGCGTTCCAGAACTTCTGAACAGGTTCGGGGTAGAACGCGTACGGCTCATCACCGAGATGCCGCCGGTACACCGTGTTCATCAGCGACGAAAATCGGGATAACCCGTGAATCGCGCCGGTTCGCAAAAACCGCCTTCCCGCGTATTTCATCAGCGCCGCCTTCACGCCCTTCTTCCCCTCGCACTTGGCGAGCTCGTCCGCGAGCGCGTACGCGGACTCGATGGCCTGCCCGCCGCCCTGCCCTAAATTAGGCTGCACGGCGTGCGCGGAGTCCCCTAGTAAAGCCATGCGCCCGTCCACCCACCGCGGATCGGGAATCACGTCGTACACGTCGCGGCGCTCGACGTCCTCCGGTTTAGTAACCTCCAAGCGCTCAACCACCGCCGGGCACCAGTCGCCGAACCGGTCCAGTAACATCGCGCGGTAGTTGTCCCAGTCAGTACACTGCGCGAACTTGTCGTCCCCGCCCGCGGGGACGTCTAAAAACGCGTAGTACTGCTGCTGCCCTTCGCCGACGTCCGAGCTCACGAAGTACTGCTTGGGACCCAGAAACACCTGGTAGCCCGTTCGGTCGACATCCGTGTGCTTCGCTTCGCGGTGCGGCGCCGAGTAGTCGCAGATGGCGGTGTACACCGCGTAGCCGGCGTACGCCAACGGCGGGTTCTCGGGGTCCTCGTCGCGCATCTGCGCGCGCATCTTCGAGCGAATGCCGTCCGCGCCGACCAAAACGTCCGCTTCGTATGTGGAGCCGTCGGTGAGCGTGGCGCGAACCTTATCGCTCCCGTCCACGTTTTCGTACTTCTCCACGACGGTTTCCATCATGATGTTCTCTTGGCCGACGGCGTTTCGTAAGATGTCGAGCAAGTCGTACCGCGCGATGACCAGCGTTAACGGTAACCCGTTGTTGTAACACGGCTGTCTTGTGTCGAAGCGGTAGAACCAATCACCCGCGACGCCGTCCAGCAAGCCGTTCACGCGGTCGCCCGTGATGGTGGACTTTTCCCACACCCGCTCTAAAACGTCGGGCGCGATGGAATCGAGCGCGCCCTGCGCGTTGCACTGCAGCTGAATAGGGCCGCCGAACAGCTTGTACTCCTTCACCTTCTCGAAAACCTTCACCTTCATGCCCTTGCGCTGCAGGGAGAGCGCGGTGATCAGGCCGGCGATGCCGCCGCCCGCCACGAGCACCTCGGGCAGGTCGTCGCGAGGCACGATCTTCTGCGCGGCGTCGTACGCCTTCTGGCCATCCTCGGTGAGCGTGAAGGCGCGCGTCTGCACGGCGCGCGCGCGGCGGGGCGCCGCGGCGCGCCCGCGCGAGCGCAGCGCGTTGGTCCGGACCGGCGCGCGGAGCGCGGCGGCGGCGGGCGCGCACGCCACGGAAGCGGACATATCTCCCGAGCCTGACGCTTTACCAGCGCGCGCTCGCGGAAACTTCGGAACCTTGTGCCGCGTCCGGAGACGACGCGCGTCGCGTGAGGTGCGTCGAACGGACGACCGGGACGCGTGCGGCGCGTTCGCGAGCGATGCGCGTCGGACGCGATCGGTGCACGGCGCGTGCGCGGAGTGCGCGCTGGGTCGCGGCGACGACGAACTCGAGGGATTCCCACGCGTGCCCTACCCGTCGTTGTCCCGCTGGCACGAATTTACAAATCTGAGGAAGATCTTTTTGTGGTGCGTGGCGGTCTCCAACAAACGCGAACGTGACGAAACGCACGAAACGCAATCTGGGCGCGCGCGAGATTTCACGACGACCCCCCGTTTTTTTCCCTGGGTCACAGACCGTCGAATCGCGAAAATCCGAGCCCGAAAACCGAACGCACTCGACTGGACGAGACGCTCGCGAGATTGCTGACCGAGCGCCTTTTTTCCAGCTCTATCCTTAAGCGAGGAGTCGAATGGAAGGCATTCGAGCGCGCGTCTCTCGCCGTCCGACTCGCGACGCTCTCCGCGCGTCCCCGCCGTCGATTCGCGACCGCCCGACCCGCTCGTGACCGCGAGCGCGTTTCGCCGAGTCAGCGCGCGCACGCGAGGCCGGCCGACAGGCTCGCGACAGACGAGCGCCCGACGCGATGGCAGCCTTCGTCAGCGCCCCGACGCGGACGCAGACGGCGTCGCTCGCCGGGGCGGGCACCGCGCCTCTCGGCGCTCGCGGGACGTCTCCCGGACGGGTCGCCGCGTCCCACTCGGCGCGCAAGGGCTCGGTGCGCGCGCGCCTGGCGCCCCGCGCCGCGCTGCCTCGCGACGAGCCCGTCGGTGACGCATCCCGTCGTGGTGGCGCCGCTCCGGGCGACGACGCCCCGTCGGATGCGGAAGCGCCCTCGCCCTCGAGCGCGTTCGCGCGTCGCGTCGCCGCGGGCGCGACCGCGTTCGCGGCGTGCGCGGCTCTGTCGCTGGCTCCTCCCGGCGGCGCCATCGCGTCGCTCGCGAAGGACCTGGTGGACCCGCGCGCGGTGGAGTCCGGCAAGTGCCTGCTGAGCCGGTGCCAGCTCGAGCTGGCGGAGTGCTTGATCGACGAGAAGTGCGCCGAGTCGCTGGTGTGTTTGAACACGTGCTTCGGGCAGCCGGACGAGGCGGACTGCCAGATCAAGTGCGGCGATCTGTACGCGAGCAAGGCGGTGCAGACGTTCAACACGTGCGCCATCACCACCAACGACTGCGTGAAACAGAAAAAAGACACGGGCGAGTACCCCGTGCCGCCGCTCGAACAGATGGCGACGGGATTCGACGCGACGGTTTTCGGCGAAGCGCGGCGGTGGTACATCGTCGCGGGCTTGAACAAGGACTTCGACGTGTTCGACTGCCAGGAGCACTTCTTCGACGCCTCCGACCCGGACCACATGGCTGTGAAGATTAACTGGCGCATCAACCGGCCCAACGGCCAGTTCTACGAGCGCTCGGATATCCAGACGTTTTACGCCGACGACGCGTCGAAGAGCATTCTGCACAACAACGGCAACGAGTACCTGCACTACCAGGACGACTGGTACGTGCCCGGGTTCAAGCGGGGGGAGTACGTGTTCGTGTACTACCGCGGGACGAACGACGCCTGGGACGGGTACGGCGGCGCGGTGGTTTACTCCACGTCTCCCGAGTTGAAACCCGAGTACGTCCCGGAGCTCGAAGCGCTGGCGAAGAAAGTCGGCGTGCGGTTTTCCGATTTCGTCGTCACGGACAACTCGTGCAAGCCCGAGCCTGAGCTGAAGTTCTCGAAGATCGCTGATTTGGACACGCTCGGGGACGACGTGCTCGTCGCGGAGCGCGAGCTCGGGAGGGACGTGCGCAAGGCTTCCTCTTTCCTGGGCAAAGAAGCGCGCGTCGTGGCGAAGGAGGTTGGCAAGGACGCGAGGCTCGTCGAGCGCGAGATCGAGAAGGACATCAAGAGCGTCGAGCGCGAAGTCGAGAACGACCTCGCGTACGAGAGCCGCGCGTTCAAGGATGAGGTGCGCGCGATCGAGGACAAGCTGGTTTCGTTCGGGCCGCGGTTCACGTTCCTGAAACAGGACACCGCGGCGATGCCCGCGAGCAAAGACTTCGACGCGCGCGCGATGAAGAAGGCGGAGAAGAAGCTCGCCGCGGTGGAGAAGGCGGTGCGGCGCGAGGACGCCGCGGCGGCGAAGTGACGGGACAGCCGGACAGAGACGTAACTGAGTTGAGCGAACACGATAGATAGTGTTTTTGTTTTCGCATTGAAGTGTTGCCGCACGCGCGTTCGCGTCGAAGGCCGAAGGCCGAAGCCGCCGCGGCGGTTTCTCGTTTTTCTCATTTCGGCTCTTTTTCTTTTCAGCGTCGGAACGCGCGCTCGTGACGCCACGTCATTCGAGAGGTTTCTCGAGTCTTTAAACCGTGCTCGCGCGTTCGGCGCGCTTTTTCGCCGTGTCTGGAGTCTCGGCGTCCGAGACGGCGACACCTGTTGCGAACGCGAGCCACTTTCGATCGCACGCGACCGGACCACACCCGATCACGATGTCCGCCTTCACCGTCGCCTCCGCCTCCCTCGCGGCGCCCGCCCGCCTGGGCAACGCGCGCGCGCTCAAGCGCTCCGTCGCGCGCGTCCCCGCGGTGCGCGCGCGCGCGGCGCTCTCCGTGACCGCGGGCACCACCTCGATCCAGTTCGTGAAGGGCACCGACGAGACCTCCGTGCCCGACGTGCGCCTGACGCGCTCCAAGGACGGCACCAACGGCACCGCGTTCTTCGTGTTCACCGAGCCGGACGTGTTCGAGGCCACGGAGCTCACCGGCGAGATCACCGGCATGTACCTCATCGACGAGGAGGGCGAGCTCCAGACCGTGGACGTCAACGCCAAGTTCCTGAACGGCAAGCCGCAGGGCATCGAGGCGACGTACGTGATGAAGACCACCGCGGACTGGAACCGGTTCATGCGGTTCATGGAGCGGTACGCGGAGGACAACGGGCTGGGGTTCAGCGCGAAGAAGTGAAGCGGTCCGTGCCGTGTAGTCCTTAGAAATATAACACACTTTCGCGCTAGAGGTCTCCTTCCCCCGCGACGCCGACCAAGACGCATCGACTCGCATCCTTTTATCTTTCCGTCGACGGCGCCCAGAAATCCACCGCCGAGCTCTCGGAAGACCGGAACGTTTTTTTCCGTTTCCGAACGCCGCGTACAAAGAGAAAGACAATCGACGGCGTCGTCACGGGTCGCCCGGCGGTTCCGCGCTCGCCTCCGCGCCGGGCGACTCCGCGCGTTCCGAAGCCTCTTCCCCCGTCGCCGCACCGGAAACAAAGCCCGCGCCGTGGTCCGCCGAGGGAGACGACTCCGTTGCGAGTCTCGGAGCGTCGTCGGCGTTCGGAACGGCGACGTCAAACGCAACCGACGGTTCGCCTAATACGGGCGAAGGGGATCCATCATCCGCGTCGCGCGCCGCCGCCGCAGCCGGCGTCGTGCTTGCCCGGGCGCCGTTCGCGTTCGCGCCGCCCCCCTCCGCTCGGTCTGTTTCCTTTTCCTTTTCTTTTTCTTTCGGGGCGACGTACACGAACCTCTCCCCGTCGACGCGCCACTTGTCGAAGACTTTGCGCGAGCGACTCGCGGCGTCGTGCGCGTCGAAAATTGCAATCGCCTCCTCCCAGGTTCGAAGTCTGTTGTTCTCCGCCTCCGCGTCGTCCGTTTTTTCCGTCTTCGACGACGACGACGCGGAGGCCACCGCCTCTTCCGCGTCGTCGTCATCGTCGTCGTCGTCGTCGTCGCCGTTTTCGGCGGCGCCTTTGCCCGGCCCGAGCCTGCCCACCGTGACGCAGCAGTGCCTCCAGCACACCTCCGCGTCGGGCGGGTCGCGCGGCACGGGCAGACCCACGCGCACCTTGAGCACTTCGTGCCCGATGTCCTCGTACGCTTCGCGGTAGCTGGTGAGGATCTCGGAAACGCTTCCGTAACGCATGGGGCGGTGCGCCAACGACGCGCGCCGGCTGATGCCCAACGCGCCGTACGCGCCGAGGTCGGTCGGTTCCGCTTTCGCGTTGAAACGTCGCGTGCCGGGAACCGCTTCGGGTTCTCGCCCCTTTCGCCGCACGAGCAGCACGATGTGCCTGTGGCATCGCCTTCGAACCTTCCCGGCGCCGTCGGTGAATGCCACGGCCGTTTTGAACGCCGCGGGCACGCGGTCGACGTCGCGCCAGTTGGCGGTCAAACGGAGCGCCAAAAACACAGCCTCGACGCACTTGATCGGTAACGCGTCCCTCTCGATGCACCGCGCGGTTTCAAGGATGCGCCCTAATGGTCTTTTCTTGTCGATGCTGAAAAACGTCGACCCGTTAACCGCGCCGTTGTAACCGACGTGGTTGTACGTCAGTTGGTCGATGAACGCCTGCGCACAGCTCAGTCTTTTTGGCAACGGCATTCTGTCGAAATCAGAGGGCAGCTCCGGTTTGTCCGGCGCGCTCAGGCCCAAAGACAAAAGCTCGGTGTTGGTCAAACGCAAACGCGACGCGTCGTACAAAGTTCCCGACGCGAATCCGTCCGAAACAGCCTCCTTGACCAACGACTCCGCGCGCCTCTGCTGCGCCGAAGTCAGCGGCGTGCCGCCGTCCACCAGGCGCCGCAAACCGAGCAGCTCCTGCACGGAAGCGGGCGCGTGCCGCGACGGCGACGCGGGGGGGGTGCGAGTCTCGGCGCGGGAAGCAGACACGGGCGCGGGGGACCGCGCGCTCGCCGCATCCGAGGACGAGTCACCGAGGAGGCTCGGCGCGGCATCGTCGACGCGGGCCGTTTCCGGTCCGGGTGCCGAGTCGGGTGCCGCCTTCGCGGCGGTCTCCCCGCGCGCGGGGGAAGCACGCGTGGCCTCGCCGACCGCCTCGACGGACGCGCCCATGGCCCTCCGCCGCGGGCGGGCGGCTCGGCGTGCGAAGGACAGTTGTAATAACGGTGCCGAGTCTGTTTCTTTACGCTCGTGGTCGTCGTCGAGAGCCGACGCCTGATAAAAAAATGAAACTACGCCCCTCGTTCGTCACCTCCTCGCGTCGACGTACATGGCCCTCGTCCAGTGCTCGACGTCCTCCGGCGCAGACGGCGGCGGCGGGAGCATCGCCGGCGCGGCGGCATCCTTTTCCCCAGACTGCGAAGACTGTCGCCGACTCGCCGCGCGCGCCGGGTGTTCCACCAGGTCCCAGCCGAGCTCGGCGAGCTCCGCGACGGACGCCGCTCCGAACGCGATTCTTTCGCAAGTCGTCTCTCCTCCGCGTCTCTCTTCCGCGTCGTCACTGTCGCCGGAAACCGTGGTCTCACGCGCGTGTGTCACGCGCGCTCGGAAGTGTTTTTGAAACCGTTTGCCGTGCACAGCGGCGCCGCCGAACACGGAGGTCATGAGCGAACGCCCCGTCGTCTTCGCGCGCGGCTCGGAACCGTTCGGCGCCGAACCGAAACCGCCGTCGTAATCCGCGTCGTCGTCGAACGCGTCGTCGTCGTCGTCGTCGCGGAACGGGTTACGCTCGTGCGCGGGGGGTGCTTTTGACTCAAGACTCCTCTGCCGGACTCGCTCTTCGCGCTCCGCGTCGCGCGCGTCGCGCGCGCGCCGCGACGCCTCCGTGACCAAAAACGCCAACGACGCGAACGGACCCCACTTCTTCGGAGCCCTGATTCCTAAACCCAGCACTCGCTCCAGCTCGACGCACGTCGCGCCCGCGTGGCGGTGCAGCGTCGCCAACGCGCGGTGCAGCTCGGCTCTGTGCCGGGCGAGGACCGCGGGGTCGCCGGGGTCCGGCGGAGGCGCGCGCGTAGGCGTGTGGGTATTTAGTCCGGCGGACGCGACGAACGTGTTCGCCAAGACTTGCGCCGCCGCCGTCGCGCTCGTCGACGTCACCTTCTCCACCGTCCCGTAAACGAGCGCGCCGAGCTTTTCTTTTTTTGTCGCCTTCGCCTTCTCTTTGTTTTCTCGCGCGTCAAACGCACCGGGGCCGCCGCCGTTCGCCTCGACCACACGTCGCGGGAGAAACAACGGGAGTTTCAATGCGTCGTCCTTTGTTTCCTCGAAGTACGAGTCGGGAACCCAGACGCGCGCGTTGGAGGATCCCGCGCCGTCGCCGCGCGCGAGGCGCGCGGCGCCGATTATCTTGGAACAAGTCTCCATGAACAGCAAAAGCGCGCCGAGACCGGCGCTGAGCTCCTCCGCGCGGAACTCGGCGAGGTCGCCGGGGTCGGGCGCGCGGAACCCGCAGACGCGAACCGCCGTCGGAGTGCCGTCTCCCTCCAGCGAAAGGTTTACATGTAAATCTCGAGTCGCTCCGTCTTCTCTCACAAAAGTCCGTCTTTGAGAAAACGCCGCCGTCACTCTCGAACTTTGCCCGCGCGAGGTCGGTCGGTCCCTGCGACAAGACAAGACACGCCGGAGACCGGTCTCCGGGTCGGGGCGCTCCGCCGCGACGGGCACGAGCGCCTTCAGGGACGCCAGCGCGAAGCACGCCTCTTTCGCGAACGCGTCCTCGGCGGTTTTCAAACGCAGAGCCAGCGCTCTTCGTGTTTCGGGAAAAGACCCGGCGAGCGAGAAGAGCTCCGCGCGTCTTTGTGTGAGGAGCTTTGACGCCTCTCGAAGCGCCGCAGCGCGCGACGCGTTTAATGCCGCGCGGGTGGCATTGTCGACGCGAGCGCGTTCGACGGATTTACGGAGCGCGGCGAGTCGCGACCGTCGCTCTTCCAAACGCGCGCGTTTGATTTCGACTTCGGTGATCCTTTTTTTTCGCATCGTTTCGCCGCGTCTCAGCGCGCTCGCCAGGTCCGCGCGCGCGCGCTCGTGCGCGCCGCGGAGCCGCTCGAGCGTCCACCGCCGCGCGCGGAGCGCGGTCGCGGTGCACGGCGCGCACACCATCGGCCGGTCGGGGTTCTGCGCGTCGTATCGGTCGCGTCGTGGAGTCGACGCGGGTACAGTACGTTTGGAGCGAAAGAAAACAAACGCAAAAGGTTGACGACGCGATTCCGTGGGAGGACGAGAGGAGGACGATACGCGCGTTTCGGATCGAGGGACGCGCGGTCAGCGACTTGGCGGGTGGGAGGCGCGGCGGCGGGCGGCGACGGAGGTCTCCGCGGTTCCGCGCGCGTCGGCGCGTGCGCGCCCGGGGAGCCACGGGCGGGACTCCGCGGGTCGTCGGGGCTCGTCGGCCCGTCGCGGGGGGACGCGTCCCGCGGGAAACGGACACGTCCGCCACCTCGGTGGTTTTCCCGGGAAAATGCCGCGTTTTGAACGACCGCGAGTCGGGGGGGCGGAGACGTACCTTGCAGCATGGACACGTCGCGTGGCCTGGCGCGCCCCTCGCCGCACTCGACATGCCCCCCCTTCGCGACCGCTCGGCTCGGGCGCGGGGGCTTCGCCTTGGGCGCCCCCCGCGCGCCGCGTGGAGTGCTGACTCCGAGTCTATCCGCGTGAGCCTGCAGGCTACGAGAGAATCTCGAGCGACGTGATTTCACTTTTCACACATTTCGTGTTTTCGGCTCGAAGGAGTCTCTCGATTTTACACGCTTTCCCTCTCGTCTCTGTCTCTCGTCGACGGCCCTTTCAGATGACATCTCGCGTCGCTTCCGTCTCTCGACGGGCGCGCCCTTTCGGATGCCCGCGAAAGAAGAAGCAGCGCGTTTCGCCTACTTCCCCCCGGGGATCCCCGGGTCGTTGAAGTACGCAGCCTGCCCGGCGCCGACGGCGCGTCCCCGGTTCCCGTAGAAGTTGGCCGCCATCACCTGGTTCACCGCCACGTTGCGCCCGCGGCTGAAGCCGGCGCCTCTGCCGATGCCGCCGGCGCCGCCGAACCGGCCGACGCCGCCGACGCCGGCGCGCATGCCCGCGCCGCGCGCGCCGCCGATGCCTCCGCCGAGGCGGAGCAGCGAGCGGAGCAGCTTGCGGCCGACCTCGTTTTTGACCTTTCCGGACGCGTCGCCTTCGGGCGCTTCCTCGGGAGACGGCGAAGAGACTCGAAGCGCCTCCTCCAACGCGTCGACGTCGGCGAAACCTCCGTCGCCGACGTTCATTAAGGCCTCGAAGGTCTCGGCGTCGACGATCTCCAGGTGTAACGTGGGCGTCTCGTACGAACTCGCGTCTCGCTCGTACGCTAACTTCACCGAGTCCAGAACCTCGGACGCGTGCACGAGCATCTCGCCGTGCGTTGTCGCCGGGTGCGACAAAGCTAAAACCTCACAAAACGGCCCCGTCGTTCGATCCGCCGCGTCGGTTACTCCGCACGGGTGATCGGAAGGCGCGGTTTCGTGTTTCTCCTCGTTTAAACATTTGCTCGGTTTCGTGTGGCCGCACACCAACGCGACGTACTGCGACAGAGGGTCCAAGTCGTGCGTCATCTGCACGTAGCTCATCGCGAAGCCGTTTTCGGGCGTCGGGAACTTCAAAAGCGCGACGCTCTGGTTCACCTTCTCTTTGTCCGCCTTCACGAGACGGGAGAAGTGTGTGTCGTTCTCGGTCATGTTCATGGAGGCCATCAACGCTTGGATCTCGCTCCCGAGCCCGTCCGGGAGCTCCGCGAGCGCGTCGGAGATGAGACCGCCGCTGGCGCTCGGGACCGCGGACGTTTGGAGGAAGAGCGACAGCAGGCTGAGCGACAAAAACGCGACGCGAGAGGTCGAAGGGGAAGGAGGGGTCATGGTGACGCGCGCGTGTGGGGCGTAGAGGAGGCGGACGCGGAGCGTGGAGAGGGGAAGGGGGGCGTCGGTGCGCGCGCGCGGCCGGGTGTGGCCGCGACGACGTCTCGACGTCGACGCTATCCGCTCACCTTCTCGGTCCCGCCGAGACGACGCGTCCGAGACTCGTTTCAACGCGCGAAACGCCGCTCTCGGAGCTGCCGTCGATTTTCGCGTCGTGTCGGAGACTGACAACGAGAGATGGGCTTTTCAGTCTGTCTTTTTCCGGCAATCGGCGCTCCCCGAGCCGCTGCGCTTCGCGCTGCGGCGGCGGCATTCGTGCCGCCACTGTCCGTCCGCGCACGCGGCTGTCGCGCCGGGGTCTCCGCGCGTTCACCGAGCGAGATGGGCAAGAAAGCCAAAGGAAAACACCGCCTGGGTGCGTGTCCCCTGCCCTCGTCGCCGAACCGCGCCCCGCCCCTCGCGCCATCCGCCGTTTCCTCGGAACCGCCGCCGCCGGCGCCGACTCTCGGGAGACGATGCGCCGACGACGCGCGCGACGACGAGCGAACAGCCTGAACGACGCGTTCGTTATAAAACGCGGCCGCGTTCCCGCGACGTCGCGTCTCGGCGTCGATCGCGCGCGCGTCTCGGAGACTGTCTCTCTCGCCCTCGACGCGAGCGCGTCACCATGAGCGCGCCACGGCGCCCCTCGCGACGCCGACGCTCACCACCGCCGCTCTTTCCTTCGTCCCAAATCCGCAGACAAGTTCTACTACCTGGCGAAGGAGCAGGGCTACCGCTCGCGCGCGTCGTTCAAGCTCGTGCAGCTGAACCGCAAGTATGACTTCTTCAGCGGCGCGCGCGCGTGCATGGACCTGTGCGCGGCGCCGGGCGGCTGGCTGCAGGTCGCGGCCAAGTACATGCCGATGAGCTCGCTCATCGTGGGCGTCGATCTGGCGCCCATCAAGCCCATCCGCGGGTGCACCACCTTCGTGGACGATATCACCACGCAGAGCTGCCGCGCGCAGCTCAAGCGGTGCACGCCGGAGGGCGTGCAGTACGACGTCGTGATCCACGACGGCGCGCCGAACGTCGGCGGGAACTTCGCCGCCGAGAGTTACACGCAAGCCGCGTTGACGTTGGACTCGCTGCGGCTGGCGACGGAGTTTCTCAAAGAAGGCGGCTGGTTCGTCACCAAGGTGTTCCGCTCGACGGAGTACCACGCGCTGTTGTACTCCATGCAGCAGCTGTTCACGAAGGTGGAGTCCACCAAGCCGGTGGCGTCCCGAGGCACGTCCGCGGAGATTTACGTGGTGTGCCAGGGCTTTTTGGCGCCCAGGAAAGTGGATCCGCGGTTGCTCGACCCGAGGCACCTCTTCGCCGAGTACGAGGGGCCTAAACAAGCCGTCGACGTCTTATCGCACGCCAAGCGCCCGCGGAACAGGAGCGGGTACGAGGACGGCGTCTCCGCGCTGTACAAAGAGTGCCCCGCGGAGACGTTCATCCTGTGCGATAAGCCCGCGGAACTGCTCGGGCAGTACCACACGTTCCTGCTAGACGCGTCGGTGCGTCGCGACCCGCGAATCGAATGAATCGTTTTTTTTTTTAACCGTCGCGCGCTCGAAGCCGATGACGATGATCTTTTTTCACAGTTTGTCCGACGCGTCAAACGCGGCGTGAAGACATCTTTTGCTAGCTTTAACGAGGCTTACGAGCGCGCGACGCGTCCACGCGTCCACGCGACGCGCGCGAAACCGAAAAGTCTCCCACGCGCGTTCCTGAAACACGAACGCCTTTGTTGACCCCCTCTCTTTGACTTTTCTGCGACTTTTCTGACGAATAATAAAAAAAAAATACAACCCAACCGCAGAACAAGAAGGGCGTGGTCCCCCCCAAGGACGGGTTCATGGACCTGGACGCGCACCCCGCCACGACGCCCGAGATCCGCTCGCTGTGCGCGGACCTGGGCGTGCTCGGGCGCGTGGACTTCAAGAACCTGCTCAAGTGGCGCCTGGCGGTGCGCAAGTCCAAAGGGCTCGACGGCAAGCGCAAGGCGGCGCTCCGCGGCGGCGTCGCCGCGGCGGATGACGACGACGAGACTCCCGACGAGCCTGGCGGCGACGCGTCCGCGGACGCGTCCGACTCGGACGAGAAGATATTAGAGGAGATGGCTGAGTTGCAGCAGGGCGTGGACGCTCGCGCGCGCCGCGACAAGAAGAAGAAGGCGAAGCTTCGAGCCAAGGAACGCATGCGCACGGCGCTTGGTTTGGTGGGCCAGGACGAGGAGGGCGCGACTGGCGCGTCCGAGATGGACCTGTTTTCGCTGGCGCGGATCAAGAGCAAAGGCGGCTTGAACGCGGTGCAGGCGGCGGCCGCGCCCGGCATCGACGCCTCGCGGGACTCGGACGATGATCTCGGGGACGTCGAGCGAAGAGCGGGCGCGCGGGGGAAGTACGACGACTCGTCTGAGGAGGAGGCGGATGCGGAGGACGGACGAGCCAACGACGCTCGGCTCGAGGCTGAGCTCGATTTGATGTGGCGCGAATACAAGGCTCGGCACGGTAAAAAAGGGGTCAAGTTCACCGAGAAGAGCGGCGGGCGGGACGCGCGCGTCGCCATCGGCGCCGGCGAGATTGGCTCCGACGACGACGACGACGAGGATGACCAGGCGGGCGCCGCGATGCGCCGCGCGGGGCAGAGAGCGCTGGCGCAGGCGATGCAGGACGCGGCGCCGGCGAACCCGCTTCTGTTCGATCCCGACGCGCCCGCGAAGAAAAAGACAAAGGGCCCCGCGGCGGCGACGGATTGGTTCGCGAACGACCTGTTCGGGCAGGCCGCGCCCGAGGTGGGGAGCAAGACGCAGGCGAAGAGCGAGGCCAAGGCGGAGCTGAGGAAGGCTCGCGAAGCCGAGGCGCGCGCGAAGGCGGCGGAGGAGGACGGGAGCGACGACGACGAGGAGGACGGCTTCGACGACGACGACGAGTACTTCGACGACGACGCCGACGACGCCGACGACGAGTCCGAGGAGGAAGAGGCGGTTACTCGCGATGCGAAACCGTCTTCTCGCAAACGCGCGAAGACGACCGTCGGCGCGGACGTGGGCGACGCGGACTCGGACGAGGAGGATTACGACGCGATTCGCGTCGCGTCGGCGGCGAAGGCGAAGAGGGAGGAGGCGAAGGCGGCGAAGACCAAGGCGCGCGAGGAGGCGAAGGCGAATTCGCTCAAGAAGGCGAAGAAAAACGCGGCTTCCACGCCCGGCGGCGTTTCCAAGAAGCACAAGGCGAACGCGTACGATGACACGTACGACGACGACACGGACTCGTCCGAGGACGACGGCGGCGCGGGCTTGAGCGGCGCCGATCCGGTTGGCACTAAAATCGGACGCGCGCGGCGAGGGAAGGACAACGCGGGATTTCTGGAGGCGCCCGCCGAGCCCGAGGCCAACTCGGAGTCCTCCGGGTCGGACACCGACAGCGACCCGGACGACATCAGCGACGGGGAGAAGGCGGAGATCCTCGCCATCGGCAAGAACATGATCAGGAAGAAGGACAGGGTACGACGACGAACTATTTTTGCGGGTTTTTGTTTCCTCGGAAGCGCTTTGCGGCGTTCGGTTCGGTTTCGGTTTTTCGGTTTTCCCGTCGCGCGCCGGTGAGGACGATTTATCTCTCAAGAATAATCGGCATCGTCTGAATCTCGACGGACGTTCCCCGGAATGTCCCGGAACGTGAGTGCGAACAACCAGCCGAGGCGCGCGGCGCGAGACCGTCTCGCGCGATGCCGTCGATCACCCCCGACGTCGTTTTTTTTTCCGCCCGAGAAGCCCTCGCGCGCCAAAAGCGCGGTTTCTGAATTGTTTTCCCCACGCATCGCAGGATCGCATCTTGGACGACGCGTACAACAAGTACGCGCGCGACGACGACGAGGATCTTCCCGAGTGGTTCCTGGAGGATGAGCGCAAGTTCATGCGTCCTCCCCCGGTGTACGACGAGAAGGACCTGGCTGAGGCGAACGAGCGCCTCGCCGCGGTGGACACGCGCTCCATCAAGAAGGTTGCCGAGGCGAAGTTCCGCAAGAAGAAGCGCGCCGAGGCGAAGATGTCGCAGGCGCGCAAGCGCGCTTCCACGATCATGGAGCAGGACGACGTGCCCGACGTGTCGAAGGTGCGCGAGATCGAGAAGATCTACGCCAAGGCGAAGACCGCGGCGCGCGGGAAGCGGCGGGAAATCAAGCACGTGGTGGCGCGCAAGTTCCACAAGGGGAACGCCGGAGGCCCTTCGGTGGACAAGCGCATGCTCTCCGACGCCAGGGGGCAGAAGCGCGCCGCGCTCAAAGCCAAGGGGGGCGTGCGCAAGGGCGGGCGCGGAGGACGCGGCGGGCGCGGCGGACGCGGCGGCGGGAACAAGGGCGGAGGCGGCGGACGCGGACGCAAGGGCTTCTGAACGGAGAGAACGTAGTACTTTTCGTACTTTTCGTACGGTTGTAGTGTCGACTCTCTGTGGGTGGTCTACGTCGTACGTTTCGTCATCGTCGTCGTTCGTATCGTCGTCGTTTGTATCGTCGTCGTTCCCGTCTCCGCGCGCTCTCTTCACTTCCCTCCTCTTCGCGCTCGTCTCTCCTCCAGCTCGGCTCTGGCCTCGGCGTACCCCGGTAACTTGGCGATTTCGGCGGCGACGACGGGCGACGAGAGACCGAGGAACTGCGGTCCCGAGACGGAGCTTCGTTTGCGCGTCTTGGCGGTTTCGTTCACAGCGCGAATGGCTCTTTGCCACGCGTCCGTCGGGGACTTCCCGACGAACGTCTTTGGGTTCGTGATGCAAAGATCGCACTCGCGGACGATCACACACACGGAGCGGTCCCCGGAGCCGTCCCCGGAGCCGTCGCCGGAGCAACCGTCGCCGTCACCGTTCCCGTCGCCGACGATGTCGCCGGGCTCGACCGTGCTCTCGTACCAGACTCTTTTTTCGGGGTCCTCGACGCTCGCGTATTTGCGCCGGGACGTGAACCCGATCGGGAGCAGGTACGAGGACGCGGAGGAGAAGCGCGGCGACCGGTTTCGGTCGATCGTTCCGATTTTAAGAACCACCACCGACCCCACCGTGAACGGAGTCGGCTTGGGGGGAGTTTTCGAGTGTTCCGCCGAAAAGTCCGCCATCGCCAAGGTCGCCGCGACCGTGGCGCTCTCGTTAGCGCGCGGCGTGCGGAAGCCCTTCACGGGCGTGCGTATCCCCGCGGGTCGCCCGTCGTCCTCGAAAACGGTCCCCGTTGTCTTTTCTCTCCGTCGCTTCTTTTTGGCCTTCGCGGACGACGTCTTCGGAGTCTTCGATAACAGACACATCCGCGGGCGCCCATGCGTTTTGGGCTGCGCCGAATCCAGCGTCGAGTCGTCGTCGTCGTCGTCGTCGTCGTCGTCGTCGTTGTCTCGCTCCCGCGTGTCTTCGTCCTCGTCGTCGTCGTCGTCCTCGTCGCGAAGAAAGAAGCCCCCTCGCGCGAAAGAGCGGTCCTCCTCGCATTCCGAGGGCTCGGAATGCGAGCTGTGCAGAAAATGCCGTCTCTTCGACGAGAGACGCAGACGCGCGCGCGCCTCGGCGATGCGCCTGAGCCCCCTGATTCTCGTCAGGCGACGCACTTCCTGGGAAGCCTCGGGGTCGACCGCCAGGCGCTCGAAGTCGTCGGGGATCGGAAGGAAGGCATCGGGATCCGGGGGATCCCGATGAGGAGAGGACGAGGCACGCGAAGGTGGCTCGCGGTACAAACGCCCGCCCGGGAACAGGAAAGACAGCGGGTACGGGTTTGGGTTCGCCGCCGTCGTCGTCGTCGTCGTCGTCGCCGTCGCCTCGGCGGACTCCTTTTTTTTTCTTTGCTGTTTCCCTTCGTGCGGAGCCCGAGGGGGCTTCTCCCGCGAAGCAGGCTCCCCGGAAGGACGCGCAGGGACGCCCTCCTCGAAGGTGGGGGGCGTCTTCGCGCGGCGCGCCGGCGCGCGCGCGGCGACTCGCGGACGCGGCGAGGAGGGCGAAGGCGCGTCGTCCGCGAAGGGGTCGCGCGTCTCCTCCCGGCCTCGGGAGGGGGCGCCCCCTCCCGCGGGAAAGGAGGTCCCGCGAGCCTCGCGCGTCTCCGCGTCGGCCGGAGACGCGAGCGGCTCGGAGCCTTCTCTGCTCGCCGACGCGGCTCCGGGCCCGTCTCGGGTCGTGTCGTCCATCGCCTCGCTGGGGGCGTGTCCGCGCGTCGACGCCTAGCGCGTGGTCGGTCCACCCGAGGCAAGACGCCTCATAAAGTAGGCGCGATGTTAATTTTTTTTCGCAGACTGCCAACGTGCGGGCGGGTTGACTGCTTACTGCTTTACTCGTGAGACCTGACTGTTCAAAACGTTGCGCGGGACGCGAGGCGTCCGTCCCCGCGACGAGGCACACCTCGCTGCGCGAAGCGCGCGAAACTTCGCACCGGCGAGCTCGCACGTGGACGCGATCGTCCCCGGCGCGACTCCCGGCGGGTGCGCGTAGGGTCGCGGGCGCGTGCGGGCGCGCGAAGCGCGCGCAGATCTCGCCGTTCGCGGCGTGGGCACCGCAGTCGCTCCTTTTCGCGCGCTCGCGATGCCCGCCCCCCTCCCCCCCCTGAACCGCGTCCCCGGCTCGGGCGTGGGCGCGAGCGACGACTACCACATCCTGGAGCTCGTGGGCGAGGGCAGCTTCGGCAAGGTGTACAAGGCCCGTCGCAAGTTCACGGGCGCCATCACCGCGATGAAGTTCATCGCGAAGCACGGCAAGACGGAGAAGGACATCAAGAGCCTCCGGCAAGAGATCGAGATCTTGCGCGGGCTGAAACACGAGAACATCATCGCCATGGTGGACTCGTTCGAGACCAAAGCCGAGTTCTGCGTCGTCACGGAGTTCGCGCAGGGCGAGCTGTTCGAGATCCTGGAGGATGACCAGTGCCTCCCGGAGGAGGAGGTGCGCGCCATTGCTAAACAACTCGTCCGAGCGCTGTATTACCTGCACAGCAACCGCATCATCCACCGCGACATGAAGCCGCAGAACATCTTGATCGGCGCTCGCAGAGTGGTGAAGCTTTGTGATTTCGGATTCGCGCGTGCCATGTCCAGCGCGACGATGGTGTTAACAAGCATCAAGGGCACGCCTCTGTACATGGCCCCCGAGCTCGTGCAGGAGCAGCCGTACAACCACACCGTCGACTTGTGGAGTCTCGGCGTTATTCTGTACGAGCTCTTCGTCGGCCAGCCTCCGTTTTACACCAACAGCATCTACAGCCTGATCCAAAAAATCGTGCGCGACCCGTTACGGTGGCCGGAGAACATCTCCCCACCGTTCAAGAGCTTCTTGAAAGGACTGTTAAACAAGAAACCCAGCGAGCGGCTCACGTGGCCGGCGTTGTTGGAGCACCCGTTCGTCCGAGAAGGGCCGGACGTGCTGGACGAAGCGCGGTTAGCGCGCGGCGCCGAGCGAAGCGCGGCGCGAGCGTTGGAGAAGGAGAAAACAAAAGGCCTTCTCGAAAAGGAAAACGACGCCGGATTCGGCGCCGAGACCAGAGAGACGACCGAGACAGCCGAGAGAGACGCGAGACGGCGGCGTGACCTTGTCGAAGAAAAGACACACGGCGGCCATCCGCGCCCGAGCCCGCGCGCGTCGCCCTCGGCCAACCCGCGCGCCGCCGCGGCGGCGCGCGCGGCGCGCGCCGAGCGGGCGCGAGACGCGCCGTCCTCGACGGCGCGAAAAACTCCGCGCGCGCTGGAGCGGGAGTACGAGACGTACGAGACGACGCGCGACGGTTACGACGGTCGGCGCGAAACCAGCCACTTGGGCGCGGCGTCTTCCGCCATCGCCGCCGTGGAGGCGCGCGCGCGCGGCGCCGCGGGCGCCGCCGCCGCGCGCGCCGACGCCGCCGCCGCGGCGTCGCTTCTCGCGGCGATCCGCGCGGTCGCGTTTTCGTCCGCCGGCGGGTCTCACCGCGCCGCGGTGGACCGCGCGGCGTACGCGGACGCGGCGGCGGCGCTGCGCGCGGTCCGCTGCATGGCGCGCGCGAGATTCGACGGTTCAAATGCGGACGCTTCGAGAACGGACGCGTTCGCGGACGGGACGATGGCGAAGACGACGCTGGCGTGCGTCCGCGAGACGCTCGCGCGTATGAGACGCGAGACGTCCCTCGACGTCCCAAACGGCGGGAGTTCTCAAGCGCAGAGAAACGGAACGCCGAGCGGGTTCCTCGCGCTCGCCGTGCGCGCGGCGTCCATGGCGGGTCGCGCGAGTCGGGTCAAAAACAAAAAAGTCGTCGGGTCCACGGAGGTGGTTACCCGAACGCCGGTCGACGCTCTGTTCTCTGTGCGCGCGGAGCTCTTTGCGCGAACCGCGTGTTTGTCCTCCGCGGACGACCACCGTTTAGAGGGTGATTTTCTCGAGGCGTCCGCCGCCGCCGCCGACGCGCTCGCCGACGAGATGGACCTCGCGGCGCGAGTCGTGGCGAAACAAAGAGCGTCCCCTCTCGAAGACGTCGACCGCGAGGCGGCGTACGCGGCGGCGGCGTCGCTCCTGGAGACGCTCGGAGACGGAGGCTCGAGGAGTCTCAGAAGTCCGGAGAGAACGTCTCATTCTCGAAATGAACAACCGCCGGAGAGGGTTTCGGTAACCGGCGCGTGCGCGCGCGGCGTACGCGCGTATCTGCGTCTAGCGGCTTCGACGCGCGACGAAAAAACGCTCGTTCGCTTCGCCGCGCTCGCGGCGGCTTCGCCGGACGCGCTCAGGACGCTGGCGCGCGTCGCGGCTGCGCGCGCCGACGACGCGTTCGCGTCCGCTTCCGCGGAGGCGAAGGACGGCGCGGCGGAGGCGCTCGCGGCGCTCGCGACCTTCGCCGACTCCGGTTTCGCGACGCGTTCTTTCGGTTTTTTCGCGTTCGGTCCGGGAAACGTCCAAAGAGACGACACCTCCGGCGACGACGACGACGAAAATAAAGAGACGACCGAACGAAACCTTCGAAACTCTTTCTTCGACGCGTCGCTCGCGACGGCGCTCGTGGACGCGGGCGCCGTGGAGGCGTTTCGCGACGCCGCCGCCGACGACGGCGCGTCGCCGCGCCGCGCCGCAAACGCCGCCGACGGTTTGGCGTTGAGCGTCTCGTTCGCCTCGGCGACGCGCGACGCGCGACTGGGCGGCGCCGCCGCGACGCTGGTCGAGCGACAAGTCGTGCCGGCGGCGACGGCGGCGCTCGACCCCGCGCGCGCGGGACGCGCCGCGTACGCCGCGAACGAAGACGAAGACGAAGACGAAGACGAAGACGACGTTCCCTTCTCGAACCCTTCTCTTCGTTTTTGGCGCGCGGCGATTGCGCGCTCCATCTCGCGCGCGTTGCGTCTTCCCTTCGCGCAGGCGCTTCCCCCGGCGGGCACGCCCCTGGCGTCCGCCCACGAGGCTTCGCTCCGGCGGTACCAGGAGACGCTTCTTAAAGAGGCGGTGGTGGTGTGTTTGGTGCAGGCGCTGGACGACGCGCTGGACGAGGACGCCCTTTCGTCGCAAAAGTCGCCGACGTCGGAGAAAGAAGGTCACAAAAAAAGAAACGTCTTCGCGACGGAACCCGTCGCGCTTTGCTCTCAGCTCGTGCTCCGCTCGGCGTCGTACGCCGCGCAGTTCGTGGAGGCTGGCGGTTTAGAACCCGGGCTGGTACGTAAACTGCTCGCGTCGACTAACGACGTTTCCGTGCTGGTGGACTCTTTGTTGTTGACGAGCCAGCTCGCGAGGCTGGGCGCGGACAAGTACCCGGCCATTGCAAACGCCGGCGCGTGCGTTTTGGCGCGCGGCTTGCTTGTGCACGAAAACGCGGGGGTAAGAGCGCGCGCGTGCAATTTGCTCGGCAACGTCTGCCGGCACAGCGGGTACTTCTACGAGACGTTCAGGCAACTCGACATCGTGTCTTCGCTCGCCGAGCGGTGCGCGGACGCGGACGCGACGACGCGTAAGTTTGCCTGCTTCGCGCTGGGGAACGCGGGGTTCCACGGCGACGTGTTGTACCGCGATTTGCGTTTGGCGGTGAAACCGCTCGTGCGCGCGCTCGGCGACGCGGAGCATAAAACGCGCGCCAACGCCGCCGCCGCGTTGGGAAACCTGGTGCGCAACGGCGACGAGCTCGTGGATGAGCTCGTGGCCGGGAACGCGCTCGAGGCGCTCGTCGAGCTCGCGACGAGCGGCGGGGGAAAAGTCGGCGGCGCGAGCGATGAGTTTATGTCGGCGTCGGAAAAAGCTTCCGACGGGCAATCGCCGGTGAAGATCGCGCTGTTCAGCCTCGGCAACCTCTGCACGCACGGCGCGTGCCGCGACGCGATGGTCGCTTTGGGGTTCGAGCGGCGCGTCGCCGCGCTGGCGGAGGCGCCGGACGCGGACGCATCCGTCAAGAAGTACGTCGCGCGGATCCAGGGGAAGATGGCGGCGGGGGGGAGGCGGTAGTCGGAAAATATTTACGTAGGAAGTATCTGTTTTTTCATCAACGTACGACTCGCGCGTTCCGGTCGCGGCGCCGACGCGTCAAACGCATCGTGTCGGCATTTCGACATTTCGTGCGCCGTCCTCAGTCGACGTCCTCGACGCTCGCGCTCGGAACGTCCGTGACGTCTTCGAAACCCGCGCTGGACGGGCCGCTCGGGCCGCCGCCGCCTCCGAACCCGCCCATGCCGCCCGCGCCGCCGCCCATCAGACCGGACAGCTTCGTGATGAGGTTCTGGATCTCGGGGTCCGACTGGTACTTGGCAAACGCCGCCGGGTTCCCCATGCACTCCTGCAGCGCGGCCATGACCCGCGGGTTCTGCATCGCCGCCATCAGTTCCGGGTCCGACATCAACTTCGACAAGAGCTCGGGAGGGATGTTCGGCATGCCCCCGCCCATGCCGGGCATGCCTCCGGGGAATCCGCCACCAGGAAATCCTCCCGGAAAGCCTCCCGCGTTCGCCGCCGCCGCCGCCGCCTCTTCCCTCGCCTTCCTCGCCGCCTCCGCCCTCCTCTCGCGCTCCGCCTTCTCGGCGTCGCGCCTCGCCGCCTCCTTCTTGAGCCGCGCGGCGTGTATCGCCTTGTAGCGCTCGGCGACCACCTTCGCAATCTCCGCCGAGGTCTCGTCGAAATCGATCGCCTGACCCTTGGCCAGATCCGCGTGCGCGCGTTCCCAGTTCCCGAGGAAGCGGTTCGCCGCGCCGCGCGTCTTGAGCGCCTTGGCGGAGTCCGGGTTGAGCGCCAACGCGGCGTCGCAGTCACGAATCGCGGCGACGCACTTTCTCAGCCGCACGAACGCCTCCGCGCGTTTCGCGTAGACCAGCGCGCTCGGCATCGATTGGATCACAACCGTGTACGCGTCGATGGCGTCTTCGAATCGGCCATCCGCGAACGCGTCAGCCGCCTTCTGCTTCGTCTCCATCACCTCGTCCATCTCTTTCTCGGAGAGCTCGGGCGCGACCTCGGGGCCCATCGCCACGGGCGCGTCGGCCTCGGGGGCGACCACCTCGGGGTCCGCGGGGCCGGACGGATCTTCCTCCGCGTCCGGAAACGGCGGTTCCGCCCGCGCGGGAGGGACGCCGCCCCAGTCCTTGACGAGCTCGAGCAAGCAGGCGGGCGCGTCCGCGGAGTTGGCGCGCGCGGCGTCGCACGCCCTGCGCACGGCGGCGATGTCTTCGGCGCTGAGCGAGGGCATCGTCGCGATGGCCGTCGAGGACGTGCGTCTCGAAGTGACGGACGACGCGCGCCGCGAAGGTCCGAGAAGATCGCGGAGCGTCTTTTTTCGCGCGAAAAAGGCGACAGATATAAAAACTGCCACGTGTGGTGTTTTCTTTTACGAGTCGTCTTTATCACACCCGCGACCTCGAACAAACAGTCGCCTACTCGCCGTCGCTGTCCCCTTCCCCGTTTCCCTCCGCGTTCCCCTCGAACGCCTTGCGCATCGCCTCCTCCAAACCAGCCATCGGGTCCCGGCTCGAACCAGCCGCCACTTCAGCAGACTGGAACGTCTTGCCCAGCCGCGCCAGCGCGTCGGCGCGCGCCGCCCTTCTCTTCTTGTCGACGGAAAAGTCGTGCAAAACTTTGAAGCACACCGAACGGATCGTGCGCTCGATGTCCAGCGCGGAGGCGTTCCACAGCGCCTCCACGACGTGCGGCATAGCCTCCTGCTGACGCTTTAAACGAGCAGCCTCCGCGCGATTTTGAGCCGACGCTCCGGAAGAAGATGAAGGGTCGGAGGTTTCGTCGGACTTCGACTCTCCGCCGTCTCCGCTCGAGGTGTTCGCGTCTGAAACGTCCGACTCTTCTCTTCGCTCCTTCTCCGCCGCCGCCGCCTCCGCCTCGCCCATCCGAAACGCCTGGAACGCGCGCCACCCAGCTTGCGCGGCGCTCACCTGCGAGTTCACACGTCCGCGCATCTGCTCGAACCGCGCCGCCGTCGACCGCATCCCGAGGTCCGCCCACGTGCCCAAACCCCCCACGGGGTCGTTCACAAACTCAAACGCCTGCTTCTCGTACACGAAGCCGATCAGCTTGAGCATCGGGACGCCGTACGACGCGTCGGACAGCGTTTTCGTTAAACTCACACTCCGCGCCTCGAACGCCTCCGGGTTAGCGACGTCGAAGCCGTCTAGGATCGCCGCGAGCTTGATCGCCAGCCTCCCGACTCTCCGTTCCTGTAACAAACGCGTCTCGTCGCGGCGCAGCTCCGCGCCCGCCATCGCCATCGTCGCGAGTTGTAACCTCCCCACTAAACCTTCCATCTGGTCGCTGCCGAAGATGGCGGCGAAAAAAGCACTAGCGTCCACGAACGCGTGCTCGCCGAGTCCATCTTTGCCGCGGCTGTCGTACTTCTTTCGCAAAGCAGAGTCCGACAACACCTGGTACGCCTCGCCAACTTTTTGAAACTTGGCCGAAGCCTCGGGGTCGTCCGGGTTTTTATCCGGGTGCAGACGTCGCGCGGCGAGGTAGTACGCGCGCTTGATCTCCGACTCGGAGCACGACGGGTCGAGGTTGAGGAGATCGTAATACTCCGTCGACGCGACGTGGGTTGTACGATCTGTTCCGTCGGCGTCACCACCGGCGGCGGCGTCGTTGATGACATCCTCCATCCCGGCGGCGCGGCCGTTGCGCCGCGCGCGCTCGCGCGCGGCTTCGATGATCGCCTCGTCCGTGGTCTCCGCGAGCTTCACGCTCTCCGCCACGAGGTCGTCCGCGACCCACTCCCGCGTGTTCGCGTCCCAGCGCTTCCCCGCGTTCGCTTCGTGGATCGCCTCCGGCGTGTTCATCGCGCCGCGCACGATCTGCGTGACCCCGACGGTGGCGCCCACGACGGGCAGAACCACCGCTGAGGCGATCCCAGCCGCGAGCCCCTTGGCGAAGCCCGCGGCGCCCTCCGTCTTGGCGCCCACGTACGGCGCGGCGAAGAGCGCGGCGGTGCCCGCGAGGACGCCCTTGCCGGTGCTCTGCAGGCCGGAGGACAGGCCGGACATCACGTTCTGCGGGCGGCGCAGCGAGAAGACGTCGTTGAAATCCACGTCGGAGACGTCCGAGGAGCCGGAGAGCGTCGAGCTCGGGACGCCCGCGTACGCGGTGAGCGCGCCGGACATCTCGGACATCATCGCGCTGGTCTGAGCCGCGGTGCCGGCCGCGCCGGCGCCGGCGCCGGCGCGGGAGCGCGACCCGGGGTCGGACATGGCGCGCGCGCGCGGACAGATCTGACGCGGTTGAAGGACGCCTTGTCGAGTTTCGAAGTTCAACGAGGACGTTCAGGCGCGTCAACCGGGTCTCGACGGCCGAGCGTTGGACGAGTGTCGAAAAACGTTTCTTTCTTTCAATCACGCGTGCGCGCCGCGCGCGTCTCCTCCGAACAGCGCCTCCGACCACTCGCGGACCTTTTCGCGTCGATCGCGCTCGTCCCCGCGCGCGGACCGGACCACGAACACGTCCACCGTTCGTCCGTCCACCGCGATCACACGAAGACGCCGTTGACTCGAGTCGGACGATTCGCGAATCGTCGCGTTTCCGTTTCCGGGCGCCGACCGAAACCGCCGCCACGCGCGTTCGCCGACGAAAACCAAACGCGTCACCGACGGGTACAAACGCAAAAAACCGAAAACGTCGTTCAAAGACGCGCCGTCTTTAATTTTGTGTTTGGTTTTGTTTTTTCTCTCGCCAGGGACGTGCACGTCCGCGACGACGTCCCAGACGGCGAGCCCGGCTCGGAAAACCGCGAGGAGTCGCGTGGTCTCTCGATTCGTCGTCGTCGTCGTCGTCCCTTTTTCTTTTTGTTTCGTTTCGTCGGGTTCTTCGGCGAGTATCTCGTCGAGCACGCGCCACATGCTCCTCTCCGCGTACGCCAGCTCCGGGCGGGTCGGCGGCGGCGCGGGGCTCGACGTCTCGCCGAGCAGAAGCGTCCGCGGCGGCGGAAACGGTTCATCGGAATCGCCGAAGAGTCGGCGATGCGCGTCGCCGCCGACGACGAGCGCGTCGGCGTTTTGAACCCGCATTTGTTCGTCCCTCGAAAGCGCCTTCTCCTGCTCTTCTTCTTTTTCGCGCTCTTCTTCTTCTTCCGTGCGTTCTAAACCGAACTTGGAACTCTGTCCGGTTTCTAGAAACGGCGCGAGCGGCGCGAGCGGGACCGTCGCTAAAAAGTGATCGCGTTCGGCGAATCGGCGATCGTTCGCGAATGAATGTTTCATCGCGTCGACGAGCGCGGCGCGGAGCGCGTCGCGATTATGCTCGGTGACGCGAACGACGGCGACGTCAGGTCGCGCCGCGACCGAATTTGCCAAGCTCTGTCTGTGCACGGGGATCGTTCCCAGGACCACCGTCTCGGGAGACTCGATTACTTCCCACGCCGCGCGCTCGAACTCGGAGCTCAAACACTCCATCTTGCCGATCTCGTCGAGCGCGACGAACCGCCGACGCCGCGTTGTTTTTTGGCCCTCGCTTATGACGTCGCCATGCCTCAGCGCGGGGCACGCCGTTGTCTCCAGGGCCTTGACGTCCACGGCGTAGCGCCCGACTCGGTGGCGCGGTCGAGCGCTTCCCACGCCGTCGCCCGCGACGAGTCTCGCGAGGGGGGCGCGACGCGCGTCGGATTGACCCGACGGGAAAGTCACGACGTCGAAGCCGCACCGCTTTCCGTCAACGTCGCGGATCTCCGCCGTGTAAAATCCGCATGGAGGCAGCGCGTCCGCCGCCTTACCGAGCTCGTCGATCGCTTTTAGCATCGTCGTTGTTTTCCCCACGCCGGGAAAACCGGTCAGAAACACGTGGCGGACGTGGGTCGGCATCGTTCAGGCGCTCGACAGCGCCGCCGCGCGTCGTCCCTCTGACGAGGAAAGCGCCGCGAGGCGTCCGAAACGACGTTTCGTCACCGACGATGAAATACCATGCAATGGTACGTTTCTGTCACCGCGTGATGCGTTCCTCGGCACACCTCAGCGCGCATGGCGACGCGTTCCGCGGCGCCGGCTCCGGCGCTTCGCGCCGACCGCGTCGCTCGCGCGCGGCGCGCGGCTCGCGTCGACGTCCGCCCCCGCGTCGCTGTCGCGGCTCGCGCCGCAGACGACGAGGCTGACGTGGTCGACGTGGAGCCCCACGCGATGCGCACGCGTCGCGCTTTCCTGGCGAGCGTCTCCGTGGCGAGCGCGCTCGCGACGCGCCCCGGCGCGTCCTTCGCGGATGCCCTCGCGGTGGACGCCTCCGACGCGCTCGGCGCGCAGCTCCAGAGCGCGCGCGCGACGCGCGTCTCCTCTGCGGCGTCTTCCTCGTTCGCTTCCACGGGCTCGTCGGCACGCGCGATCACCATCCCGATGCGCCTCGACCGCGCGGGCACGTACGTGGTGGAGTACCGCATCGGGAACACCACCGTTCGCGGCGTCCTGGACACGGGCTCGCCGTTCATCACCATGGAGAGCAAATGCGGCGAAGTGTGGGGCTGCCTTACTGAGGAGGACGCGCGAAGAAGCGGGTTAGAGGACACGTACGAGATTTACGGCTTGCAGGAAGACGGCGTCACGCGGTGGGTGTTAGGCGACGTCGCGTTCGACGGGAAAGACGCTTCCCGGAAGGGTCTCGTGGCAAGGGATGACGACGACGAGACGCATGTGGCGACGTATCGTGTGGACGGACGGACCGGTGGCGACGCCGCGAATCTCGCCGTTCCCTCCGCCGCCGACGAAAACGCGAACGCGCCATCCGTCGCGTTCGCGTTTCCCGAGCTGAGTTTCGGCGTCACGAGCCAGACGGTCGGGCGCGCGGGTAGTGCCGGAGGCGGCGTGGGCAGCGCGCCTTTCGTGGGTTTAGTGAAACAACGAGCGGACTGGATCCGACCGACGTTCCTGGAGCAGACGGACGTTTCTTCGTTCGCGCTGGATTTCGATAAGGATGAGCTGATTTTGAGCCGCGACGCGTTGATCGCTCCAGACGAAAAGAAAAACGTGTTCCCTTTAGTGGACCTCCGGCCGATGGGCGCGCCCGTGTTCCACTACGCCGTTTTAGTGGACGAGCTGTGGATCAACGGGGGCAAGTACCGACCTCGAGACCGAACGCAAAAACCCAAACCCATCTACGCGGTGTTCGACTCGGGCGTGACCGGGTGTTTAGTGAGCCGCGATTTGTTCTACGACTCGGATTTCGAGTACGGGATCTTCGAGTGCCACGCGCGGATCAAAGCCGAGGACGGCGAGTCCGTCGCGGTGGGCACGAGTTTACGAACGTGCACGGGTCGATGTTTGTTACTCGCGTTACCGGTGGACGTGCCGTGGAAAGGGTTCGAGGACGCGCACGTCGTTTTTCTGGGACTGGCGTTCATGTACGCCGACGGCGGCGTCGCGGTGGACGCCGACGACGGGCGCCTGAGACTCGGCGCTATGGGCGTTTGAAGAAACAAACGCGCGCGGTACGTAAGGCTTATTATCTCAGTCAGTAAATATCATAGTGTCGTTTAGTCTTCATCGTGTCCGAACGCTCCACGTCATCGACGCGTCACGTGTGTCTCGTCCGTACGCACCTCGCACTGCCGCGTCATCGACGTCGTCTCGGCGCTCTTCGCTCTTCGTAACCGTTTTACAGGTCCTCTCGTGAAAATCAAATCAGTTGGTGACCATGCCCCCCTCTTTCAACACGTCGATCATGTCGAACAGCGTCTTGTCTCCGCTCTTCGACGCGACGCGCTGCGCCAGGAACAGCGCCGCGTCCACCGTGCCCTCGGCGTAGATGGACCGACCGCACACGTTGTGCTGGAACTCGAACCCCACGGTTCCGTCCGGCGAGGTGAGCTTATAGGTGTGGTACGCGTGTCCCAGAAGGTGTTCCTCCGGAACGTTCATCCGACCGAGTTGCGTGGGCACGTCTCGTACGAGCTCGACGTCTTCGATGTCGAACCCGCACCCCAGGTCGTTGAACGACTGCACGATAGCCTTCGCCGTGCCGCTCGTGTCCACCTTGCTGCTCTGGTGCGACTCCGTGACACTCAAGGTGTACCCCTTGAACGCGCCGGGGAAGTTCTCCGCCATTAATCGCATCGCGGCTTGGAAAGCCACGACTTGTTTGCCCATCTGCGGCGCCACCACCGCGGGGAGTTTCGATTCCCGAACGTCCGCGAAGAGCTTCTCGCGGTCGCCGCCGGTGGTGCCCATCACGAAGGGCGTTTCGTGTCGCACGTACAGCTCCGCGTTTTTATTCACCGCCGCGGGGAGCGTGTAGTCCACGACGATCATGCCGGGGTACGTTTGCTTGAGCTCGTCCAAAACCGCGCCGGGGTCGCCGTCCAGCACCGATTTGATCTCCACGCGCACGCCCCCGACGTCCACGGGATCCTTCGCCTGCCCGCTGAACGCCACCGGCACGAGGAAGCACTGGTCCGCGCCGCGCGCGACGACCGCGTCCGCCACGGCGCGGCCCATCTTGCCGGTCAGGTCGTTGACCATGATCGGCACGGGCGCGGACGCCGCGCACACCACGCGCGAGGCCATCGTTTGGGCGCCGCGGCGGGGGGCGGCGGAGCGCGGGGCCTCGGCGCGCGCGCGGCGGGGAACGACGGGGCGAGCGCGCGTCTCGAGGGGGGCGGCGCGAGCGAGGCAGGCGGACGACATCTCCGTCAGGTCGAGTGAGCGTCAACCGGAGGTCGACGCGCGTGGCTCGAAGTGGCGGTGGCGCATCGATCGAAGTCGGCTCGAGCCCCGAGCAACCGGACCCGACAGAGTAGAGTCTCAAGCTCTCAACACGCGAAAAAGCGCACATGAAATCTCCCGGGCAATCGAGGGTTTGTTGACTGGTGAAAAAAAAAGGCGAGCGCATCTCAAAAGCGCCCAAAACCGCCGCTTCGGAATATCTCCTGCAGCGGGCGCGGGAAAAGTGACATCCTGCCTTCTCCTGGGCGCACACCGCCGCGCGCGTTCGAGGTTTCGAAGCGCACTCACACGTCCCGCTCGCGTCTTCCGAGACACGAAAGGTTGCGCGCACAGTCATATCGCGGCGTCCCACGCGCGCCAGCCTTCTTCGCGCGCCGGAGCGGCGTCGTCGGGCCGACCTAGACAATCACAATGGGCCTCCTCATGCGCAAGAACGATCGCAGCTTCAGCAGCGGCGGCGCGCCGTCGCCCAAGAAGGCGAGACTCGGGTCGTTCGTGGACCTGAGCAGAGGCGCGCGGGAGTCGAGCGCCAAGCCGCACGTCCTGGACAACGGTACGTATCGTGGAGCGCGCACGTCAACGCGCCGCGGTATCGGCACGCCCCCCCGACGTCAACGCGCCGGTTTCGCGCCGATCGAACGCGACTTTTTTCTGCCGCGCCTTTTCTTCCGAGTCGCGCCGGTTCGAACGGTTTCGGCGTTCGTTTCACTTTTGCGTCCATTTCGAGGAACGCGCGTTTCGTCGTTCTTTTCGTTTCGCGAATGATGATGCGCGTGAACCGACGAGACTCAACTCGACGCGTCCGGCGCGTTCTCACACTACGACTAAAACGAAACTCCGTTCCAAATAACACAGGCTTGAACGGTCGCCACGCCAACCCCGACGAGGACGTCGAGTTGCCCAAGCAGAAAACAGCCATCATCTGCACGCTCGGTCCGGTGTCTCGCTCCGTCGACGTTTTAGAGCAGATGCTTCTCGCCGGCATGCGCGTGGCGCGATTTAATTTCTCGCACGGGAGCCACGAGTACCACCAGGAAACCTTGGACGCGCTGCGTTCGGCGTGCGACAACACCGGTATTTTCTGTGCGGTTTTGCTGGACACGAAAGGTCCCGAGATCCGAACCGGCATGCTCGAGAACGGCGAGCCCGTGCTTCTGGAGAAGGACCGGAAACTGATCTTGACGACGGATTACTCGAAGAAGGGCAACGCGACGACGGTCGCGGTGTCGTACCCGAGCCTCGCCAGAGACGTCTCGCCCGGCTCGAAGATCCTGTGCGCGGACGGTTCCATCACGTTAACGGTCATCTCGTGCGACGTCAAGAACGGCACCGTGCTGGTGAACTGCGAGAACGCCGCCAAGCTGGGCGAGCGCAAGAACATGAACTTGCCCGGGGTGTGCGTCGACTTGCCCACGATCACGGAGAAGGACCGCGACGACCTGTTACTTTGGGGGGTGAAGAACAACGTCGATTTCGTGGCGGCGTCGTTCGTGCGCAAGGGCGAGGACGTGAAATACATCCGCGAGGTGCTCGGTAAGGCCGGCGCGGGCCACATCAAGATCATCAGCAAGGTGGAGAACATGGAGGGCCTGGACAACTACGACGACATCGTGGCGCAGAGCGACGGCGTCATGGTGGCTCGCGGCGACTTGGGCATGGAGATCCACCTCGAGCAGATCTTCCTCGCGCAGAAGCGCATGATCAAGCGGTGTAACGAAGCGGGCAAACCCGTGGTGACGGCGACGCAGATGTTAGAGAGCATGACCGGCGCGCCGAGGCCGACGCGCGCCGAGGCGACGGATGTCGCCAACGCGGTGCTCGACGGCACGGACGCGGTGATGCTCTCCGGCGAAACCGCCGCGGGGGCGTATCCGGTGGAGGCTGTGCGTATCATGGCGGGCATATGCCGCGAAGCCGAGGCGTACATCGACAACAACGCGGTGTTCCAACGCCTGATGTCCAAGCAGACCATCCCCATGACCACTTTAGAGTCGCTCTCGTCCTCCGCCGTGCGCTCGGCGCACAAAGTCGGCGCGCAACTCATCGTGTGTCTCGCCAAATCAGGCAACACCGCGCGCTTAGTGGCGAAGTACCGCCCGTACGCGCAGATCCTCGCGGTGTGCGTGGAGGACCCGCACGATCCGAACCACGACGCGTTCGCCGCCGCCAGGCGTTTGTTACTGTGCCGCGGCGTCCGAGCCGTCGTGGCGCCCAAATCGTGGCGCGCGTCGGACGAAGAGATTGACCGCGAGGGCGAAGCCGCCGCGCTCGCCAAGCACGACGACTTGACCGTGAACGAGAGCAAGAACATCTTACACAACGCTTTAAGAGCCGCGAAGGAGATGGGCATGGTGCAGAAGGGAGACGTCGCCGTGGGCGTGCACCGGGTCGTGGGGGACTCGGTGATGAAGATTGTCGAGATCGCGTGATGAGAAACGCTTTTTCGACGACGAAAAGCGTGGAAAGCGCTGAGGATGCGCGCTTCGACGCCGATGTACAGCCCCGCTCCTGCAAACGTGGGACCGAGAGAGAGGGAACCGACTATTTATGTGTTGTGTGTCGCGAGCGAAAACGATCGCGAAAAAAGTCGTCGTCTCGGTTCACTTCTCGCCCGTCGCGTCGCAAACGGTCGCCCGCCGCGCGACGAAACGTCGTTTCTGTGTTTACAAGAACCGTGACACTCGACCAGTCTCGTACTCTCGTTTCTGAAATCACAACAGGCTGGTGGTTTGTGTGTTATTTTGCCGTTGCGCTCCCGGGGCGCGCCATTCCCCCGCCCGCGCGCGTTCGCGACCCCCGGCGCGACCGCGACGCGGCGCGTGCGCGGCGAGCGCGTTCGGAGCGCGCGGCGCGCAGGGCGGCGGACGAGGGCGGCGGACGAGGCCGGCGCCCCCCTCGAGATCTCTCTGTGCTCGTTTTTCGGCGCGCGCGACGATGATTCGTTTCCTGCTGCTGCAGAACCGCGCCGGCAAGACGCGCCTGGCGAAGTACTACGTCCCCCTCGACGACGACGAGAAGCACCAGCTCGAGCGCGAGGTGCACCGCGTGGTGGTGAACCGCGACCCGAAGCACACCAACTTCGTGGAGTACCGCGCGTACAAGATCATCTACCGGCGGTACGCGGGTTTGTTTTTTTCCCTCTGCGTGGACGTCAACGACAACGAGCTCGCGCTGCTCGAGGCGGTGCACCTGTTCGTGGAGGTTCTCGATCACTTCTTCGGCAACGTCTGCGAGCTGGATCTGGTGTTCAACTTCCACAAGGTGTACCTGATCATCGACGAGTTCATCCTCGCGGGCGAGATCCAGGAGACGAGCAAAAAGCAAATCATGGAGCGGCTCGGCGAGCTCGAGGCGGTGCGGGAGTAGCGACGCGGGGAGACAAAAAACGACGGTAAACGCTCGATGTATCATACAACACACACACCACGAGACACACACAAGCGGATACCACCGACGTCTAAAACGCGAGACGGAAGAGAGATGGACACGACCGAAAAGGAGCCCCCTTCCGACAAAAAACGCGCTTGGTAGCGTATTCGACGTATTCGAAGCGACACTCCGGGTGCTCCCTTTTGATCATCACAGAAAAGCCAACCGCTCGCTTCGGTTTGTCACGACAACCACAGGTACTCCGCTAACACGGACGCGTTGAACGTGGCGTGCGCGATTATCGGCGCGACCAGCCCATTCTGTGCGTTTCGCGCTGCGATCTGTGCGGCGCCGAAGACGGCGCCGGCGACGAAGAGCGCCGGGAAATCTTTCGGCGAAAAGTGCAACGCCGCAAACGTAAGCGCGGTGACGCCGTTTGCGAACGCGCCGTTTGCGAACGGCGCTCTTTTTTCAATCGCCGGTAACAAGAATCCCCGGAAGAACAGCTCCTCCGTGACCGGCGCGACGAGCGTAGAGGCGACGAGGGCGGCGGCGAGCGCCGCCGGGTCAAATCGAAGCGAGCCAAAGAGGTCCAACGCCGAAGACGCGGCGGAAGAGACGGACGACGCGACGGTTTCGGAGCTTTGAGAAGCATTCGCGACGACCAAAAAAACGTCGTTTTCTTCTCCACCCGATCCGAAGATGAAATCCGCGCCTCTCGCCGCGACGGAGGCGAGAGCGCCGCACTTCAACCCGAGCGTGACGTTCCGTATGTCGAGAAGCTTTTTTGTTTGTGAGGGAAACGCGAGCGTTGACCCTCCGGCGAAACACCGCCGCCGCGGCGTCTGCCGCGGTCCGAGCTCGGCGTCCATCATGGCGTTTGCGGCTATAAATTTTCCAATCTCCGAAAACAGCAAACACGCGGCTTGCGTTTTCGGAGGGAGGTTCAGGACGGGCACGTCCACGAGCAGCGCGTACGCGGGAACCGCGACGTACCCGAACACGACCCAGATGAAGAAGAAGCGACACAGCACCCACGCGCTCGTCGCGTCGTCGACGTCGAAAGAAACGGTTCCGCGCACGTCGTCGGAGGTCTCGTCGTCGTCGTCGTCGTCGTCGCGTTTCCCGAAAACACTCATCTCGTCGTCGCCATCCGACAGCGCGTTCGACCGCCCGCGTTTGACCGTCGTTCCCGCGACCGTCGCTCGCTCGTTCGGCGACGCGTCGTCTCCGGAGGGACCGGCTCCGCCTCCATCCCGGGAGGACGCGCGAGCGAGACGGACGCCGCGAGGAGGACCGCCGACGCGCGCGCGACCGCCGCTCCCGTCCCGCGGTGTTGGACGCGCGGGGCGAGCCGCCGCCGGGCGCGGCGGCGGCGGCGCGCGCGCGACGGCGGTCGCGCGCATGGTACGCGCGCGTGCCCGCCGCGCGCGTCGAGTGAAGTGCGCGGGCGAGGAGGGGCGAGGGGCTCTCGAGCGTTCGGCAGAAAAGTCCCCCTGAAAGTGATTGAAAGCGGCAGTTTTTTTTTGCGAGCGTGTCGGAACTTTTTCGTGTCACCTCGAGAGAGCTTTTTCGTTTGTTCGGCGACTTCGAATGACACGCTGCTCTCGCGCTGCTAAGCGCACGCGATATACTCGTACCGCGCCGCGTATCGTCGTCTCACACGCCCCTCACGTTTCCCGCTTTTCCGTATCGCATTTCCCGTCTTATACGATCAGACGATGGAGTTGGCGGCGGAGGCGATGCGCGGCCACAGATCCGCGCACTCCTTCGCCACCGGACCGGTGATGGCGGACCCCTTCATCTCCCCCTTGGGGTTGACAATCACACCCGCGTTGTCCTCGAAATACAGCACCAGGCCATCCTTGCGGCGGAAGGGCTTGCGCTGGCGGATCATGATCGCGGGGAACACCTTCTTGCGCAGATCGGGCTTGCCCTTCTTCACGGTGCCCATGAACATCTCGCCGATGTTCGCGCCGGGAAGGCGGTTCAAGCGCGAGCCCCACCGCTTGACGGAGATGACGTACAAGTTCTTCGCGCCCGTGTTGTCCGCGCAGTTCATCACCGCGCCCACGGGGCACGCGATGGACATCTTGTACTTGGTGCCGGAGTAGGCGCCACCACCTGCAGTGATGATGAGTGAACGGAAGACGAAAGGGAGAGACAAGAATAAAGCGGTCAGAGACGAGAGCGACAGGGAGAGGGAAAAACCCTAGAAAGCCGCGACCGGGGATGCGGGCGCCGAGACGGACGCGAGGCTCGCCGCGAGGCTCGCGGCGCGTCGCCGGGCGGATCGCGGCGGTGCGCGCGACCCGCCTCGCGTCGAGGGGACGCCGCCGCCGCCGGGGGTGGCACGCGGCGGCGGTTTCCGGCGCCCGATCGAGACCCGCGTTTCTGAAAACCCCGCGTTCGCGCGCATCGCACGCGCGCGACCGCGCGCGCGGCGACGCGCTCGAGCGAGCCCGTGGCGTCGTGGATGGCGCGAGACGTGCGTGGCATCGATACCGAGCATACGCCGCGCCCTCCACGACTCGGGCGCCGCCGTCGGTCTCCCCTCCGCCGTCGCCGGCGAGGGTCCGCGCCAGCGCCCGCACGCATCGCTCGCGCGACGCACGCCGGCGACGCCGGAACCCTGCGTCGCGTGCGCGCGCGACGCGCGACGCCACGCCGGGCATCGCGCGTGCTGTTGGGACGTGTGCGCACCTCTCTTGGACATGGTGTCTGCTTTGCTGTGTTGACTCGGCGCTGCTGTGCGCGGTCGAAAAGGGCGAGGGAGATGCGGGCGCTCCCGTCAAGTCCATCTCGAAAGCGGCACCGTCGTTTTCTGCTTTTCTCGTCGTCCCTGAAAATCCTTGAGTCATTAGACCCTCGAATTCGCGGCGTTCTCGAGGCCCATTTTCGACGATTTTTCTGCACGTAGCCTGTGAGAGCGTCATGCTCCATCCGCAGTTCCTCGGAGGTTACACAGCACATCTCGACGCGCACCTCGCCGGAGGATGGCGGTGTCGCGTCCGCGGCACCGGGGCGCCGGCGCGTCGCGAGCGCGTCGAGCGGAGGCTCGAGGAGCGCGTCCCGCGCCGTGGTTCCGCGCGCGCGCGCTTCTCTTCGCGTCGCTCGCGCTCGCCGCGCCCTCGCGCGCCTCCTCGGAAGGCACCGGCGACGATGTCTCTTCGGTTTCGGTCTCGGTCTCGCGCGACGGCCTGCGCGACGTGCCGTTCGAGACGACGCCGCTGCCGGGGTTCGACGCGCGGGACGCGTCCGTGACGAGCGTCCCGACCACGATCGGCGGCCGAGTCGACTGGCTCGGTGGGGTCGCGGTGCGCTTCCCCGGGCTCGTGCCCGAGACGGGCCAGAGCTGGAACGATTTCGGGGGTTGGTCCACGCTCGTCGGCGATAAACGCGGCGAGCGTCTATGGACGCTCACCGATAACTACGCCTACCTGCTTCGCGTCGAGCTCGATTTGGACGAACAAAGCTCGACGCTTGTGAACGTGCGCGCTGTACGAAACGCCACGGACTTTGCCATTCTCGTTCCCGCCGACGAAACGCGGCTGGCGTCGACGCGACAGGCGACGACGAGAAAAGGCGACGAGCAGTTCGGGGATAACGACGGCGCGGTTAAAGTCGCGCGGCGCGTGGACGTCGAGTCCATCGTCTCCATACCGGTCGTGCCCGTGGAGGACAGAGAACAGCGCGACGACACGTCCGCGAACGCGTCGATTAACCCGGGCGACGCGACGAGCGACGCGACGGGCGACGCGACGGGCGAAGACGGCGATTACGCGCAAAGCGGCGGGCTTCTCGCCGACTTCGCGGTGGGCGTGGAGGATTCCTGGGAGCTTCCCGCGAACGACGTGATTCGGTTCCGTTCCGGCCGCCGGCACGCGTGGACGGACGTACCAGGCGCGGACGACGCGTTGAACGCGTGCGACGCGAACCTAGGGCCGGAGGCGCTGGTGTGGCTCCCGAAAGCGGGATCCGAGCCGGCGACGCTGGTGACCTTCTGCGAGACGCCCGCGAAAAAACAAACGCACACCGCGAACGCGATTGAACGTCGCGACGACGCCGTGTTCGGGTTCGCGTTTCCCCTTCGCGACGACGAAGACGAAACGGAAACGCTCGCGACGGACGAACGGAAAGACGTCTTTTTTTTCAACCTCGTGAACGTTGACGAGGATTGCGGTTTGTCCGACGCGACGGTGACTCCCGACGGCGTTTTCGTTCTGTTACTGTACCACTGCTACTCGTACCCGCCGGGACACGAGCTCGAGTTCGGGACGGGGACGCACTCCACGCAGATTCGCGTCGCGCGGACGACGGAACTCAGAGGCGTTCTTCACGACGACGACGCAGGCGATGACGATTCCGCCTCCGCGAGCGCCTCTCGCCCCAAATCCGTCAAGGCGCGCCTGCTCGCTCGCTGGAGCGGGAAAGAGGGGTGTCCCTTGACGAACATGGAGGGCATACACGCGGTCGTTTCCGAAAACGGGGAAGACATCGACCTCGTGCTCGTGTCGGACAACAACCTGCAGCCGGATGACCCGACGCAGATCGTACGAATGCGACTGGTCGGCGGCGCGGACGTTCCGGACGAGATTGCCGACGCGTTTGAGACGGATTCCGCGCGCGAAGCGAGAAAGATCTACGCCGCCGCGCTCGACGGACCGAACGACGTTTTCGATGCTCCGCGCGCGGCGCTGGGCGACGCCTTTTCGACGCGTGACGAACGCGCCGCGACGAACAACGACGCTCAAAAAAATTCTCTGTGGTCGTTTTTCCCGTTTTCGTCCTTCGCGCGCGACGCGAGCGGCGACGGTATCGACGAAGAAACGTACGACAAGTTCATGGAAAGACGAAGAAACGAGACGGTCTCGTCCGGTACGCGTCCGTACCCTTTCCGCGCGTTTCCGCCCGACGCGGAGACGGGCATCGACTTCCTCGAGGACGCCATCGAGAATGACGCGGCGTTGATCGAGCGACTGAAAGCGGGTTCGGACGAAGACGCGTACGACGCCATCAAGCGCGAAAGAGGGACCATCTTAGCGCAGTTGAGAGCGATGAGTCTGTTGACCCTCGCCGCGACGCTCGCCACGAGCGCCGTCGTCGCCGTCGCGGCGCTCGCGGCGGCGTCGGTGGCGCGCAAAGCGAGCGCTGCGAACGGCACGACGGAGGAGCTGAGGCCGCTCGGAGTCGCGGGGGGCGTGGCGTACCCGAAACCGTACGGGTACTCGGAGGAGTACGAGTACGACGCCGTGTGAAAGGCGGTCGATTTATAGGTATAGGAGAGACAGACGGGGCGTATCGCGAACGTCGTTTTTCGTCAAAGTAGAATATGATTCGTTCGTACGGTATACACATAACACCGAAGGTTGCGCGCCGTACGCAGTACTAGTTACACGGAACACCTCTGCGGAAAAGAAAACACGCAATATGTACGTCCCTCAAAAAAACGCCGTACACGAAGAAAGACTCACGTGTACCCCCCGTTGGTCTGCTCGAGGTGCGGCGCCTTTCTGTACTCGGACCCGATAGAGTCCGGGTCCTGCGAGCCGTGCCTGGCGCCGGGCGTGAACGCCTGGACGCCGCTCGCGTTTTTAGACGTCTCCGCGAAAAGCGTCGCCGCGTTAACCTCCGTCGTCGTGCCCACCGTGCCGTGCAGGACGGGCTCGAACTTACGCCGCGAGTCGCGGCTGTGGTAACGCACGTCGTACACGCGGTCGGACTCCGACCAGGGGACCTTCACGGTGGCGGGTTGAGACCTGTAGTTTTTCGATTTTTATTGTGAGCAGAGAGAAGAGACGGATGATGAGGGATGGTTTTTAATCGTCAGGATGATGTCGTCTTTCGGAGACGTCGCGAAAAAAAAACTTCTGGCACGGCAGAAAAGCGCGATTTTCGCGAAAATCTTTTCGGACTCGCGCTCGACCAAGGGAGTGCCCGGGAGGGAGAAAGAGAGAGCGGGGGGGGCACGCACGCCGGGGCGACCACGCGGTAGTCCTCCGCGCCGATGGGGACTTCCTGCCACTCGGGGCCGGACGCCGGGCCCGTGATCTTCCACGGGGCCACCTTCAGGAGGGTGTTCAGCAGCCCACCCTTCTTGGCCGCCTCGCCCTGCGTGATTGCGGTTCGTCGGGATGGCTTCGGGGTCAGCGGGGCCGGGCGAGGGGGGCGCGGGTGGACGGGTCGGCGCGCGCGGCGCGCGCGGCGGCGCGGCGCGCGAGTCGGGCGCGCGGGCGGGGACGCACCGCCAGCTTCTTGACGGGACCGGACATGGCGACAGACGCGCGCCACGGACTGACGCCGGGGCGCGAGACGAACGTCTTTCTATGGAAACCAGTCTGATCATCAGTCGACAGAGATGCCCTGTTGCCCTCGTCGACTCGAGCGATTTTGCCTCGTGCGGCTTCACGAAAATGATGATGCGTGTTGCGTTAAAAATCTATCGCGTCCCGTCCGACAGTTCGTCGCTCAGAGGACGGACTGCGATACGTCGCGGCCGTCACAGCCCCCCCAGCGCCTCGTCCACCAGCGCCTTGTTCTCCCGCGCGTGGATGGTCTGCGACCCGGACGCGGGCGACGCGGACGCGGGTCGCCCCACGTACCGAATCGAGCGACGATGAACGCGGTTCGTTTTCTCGTCTTCGCGCCCGCCGCGCCGTTTCGCCTCCGCCGTTGAGCGCCCCTCAACGAGCTCTCTCACCGCCGTCTCGACGCGCGGCTGCACGAACGCCCAGAACCCCATGTTCTTGGGTTCCTCCTGCGCCCACACCAGCTCGGCGTTCTCGGGGTACCGCGCCAAACGACGCGCCAAGGCTTCGTGCGGGAACGGGAAAAGCTGCTCGAGGCGTATGAGCGCCACTTCCGTTTCGCGCCCGCGTTGTTTGCGCGCGCGGTGCAACGCGTAAAACAACTTCCCCGTGCACACCACGACTCGTTTCGCGCCTTGTCTTCGTAAACGCTCGTGCGTCTGTGGAGTATCCTCCACGGAACCGTTTCCAGACCCGTCGTGCCACAAGTTATCGCCGCGGTCGCCGTCCGCGATCACGGCGCGGAACCTACTGCCCGGCCCGAAGTCGCCCAGGGGACTGGAACACGGCCGGTGGTGCAGCAGGTACTTGGGCGCCAGCACCACCATCGGCTTGCGGTGCGGCGCGAGCGCCTGCCTCCGCAGCGCGTGGAAGTACTGCGCGGGCGTGCTCGGGGACACCACCACGAAGTTCGCGGAGGCGTCCGCGTGCGAAATCGCGCGGTGGCGCATGTACCGCGCCCACGCGTTTTCGTCCACAAAACCAAAGTCGCGGCCGAAAAACGAAAACACGTCGTCGAGCATCTCGCGCGCCGCGCGCGCTTTGCGGCGAAGCGCGCGGCGGTCGTTCCGCGGAGGAACGACCTCAGAACCTCCAGAACTCGTCTCGGTGTCGTCGAGCATCTCGTGCGACAACAGACCGCCCTCTTCGTCGAAGACGCTTTTGAGGTCGTCGAAAAGTTTTTCGCCGCTCGCGTTTTCGTCGCCGCCGCCATCCTCCGCCGCCGCCGAAGCTTCAGCCTCCAGCGCCTCGACGCGCGTCTTCAGGCGCTCGAGGGACAGCGACATACCGGTTTTTCTTTCAGGTTTGACGTCTTCGTCGAGAACCTCGTCGTCCCGAACCCCTAAAAGCGCGTGGAACGTTCGCGCCGCGAGCTCCGCGTCTCGCGGCGAGCGTCCCGGCGTCGAGTCCGGGTCGTCGTTCGCCGCCGCGAGCCACCGCTCGGGCCGCGCGCTGGAATGGTCCGGCCCCTGGCCGTCGTGGCCGTGCGGCAGCAACAACACTATGCCGCTCCGTTGCCCCCACTTCGCCTCCGCGGTGGTGATGAACTGGTCCACCACGCACTGCGCGTTGTTCGCGAAGTCGCCGAACTGCGCCTCCCACAGCACTAAAGTCTCGTGGCCGGCGTCGACGCTGTATCCGTACTCAAAACCCAACACCGCGTGCTCGCTGAGCGGCGAGTTAGCCGCCACGAAACGGTCCTGGCGTCCCAACCCGAGGTTATCCAGCGGGTTCACGCCGCGGCTCGTGCGGCTGCAGTACAGAACCGCGTGGCGGTGGTTGAACGTCCCGCGCTCGACGTCTTGACCGCTGAGACGGACGTGGCAATGCGGCTTCTCGTCGTCAGTCTGAAGCACGAGCGTGCCGAACGCGAGGAGCTCGGCGGCGCCCCAGTCGACGCCCGGGGTTTTCGTTTCGAACGTCTTGGGATGCGCGCCCGCCGCCGCCGCGTCGCCGACGCCGGGCTCGGGCGCGGCGACCATCGCGCGCCGAGCCGCGAGCAGCCGGCGCACGTGCGGGTGCGGGACGAAGTCCGGGGGGAAGAGCGTCTTCTTCGGAACCGCGATCAGGCGCGCCTCGAGCGCCGCGCGCCGACGCGGCGCGGCGTCCGTGTCGTCCGCCGCGTCCGCGTCGTCGTCGTCGTCGTCGTCGTCGTCGGATGACCGCTTCGCCTCGTCCTCCCTCTCCTCCGGGAGCTCGGTGACCGCCATGCCGAGCGCGCGGAGCAGAGGCAGAGGCACGCCCGTGGTCACCGCGCGCGGGTTGCTGGACCTGGAGAGCCTCGCCCAGGACTTCGGGTTTTCGTTCTGACCCGCCGGCGCCGCCGACGCGGCGGCGGCGATGACGCCGTGGTTGGGCGTCGTGGTGAGCTTCGGCCTGTGCCTCGGCCGCGACTGCGGCCCCGCGGGCCCATCCTCGACGATGAAAGCGTCCGCGCCGTTCCCGGGAAACTGAGAGACGGTCGTCTCCGGACCGCTCTCGACGTCGCACTCGCGCTGCGCCGTCGGCCTTCGCCACGCCGAGACCGCCCAGTCCTCGGGGTTCTCGACGTACTCCGACGATCGAGAAAGCTCGCGTTCGAACCCGGCGTCCATTTCGGACGTCCAAAGGTCAATCTCGCGACGCGTGCAGACGTTTTCGCGGATGAGCTTTTCGGCGTAGACGGACGCGACTTTCGGTTGCGCTTCGATCGCCGCCGCGCGCAACGGAAGCGTGATGCTCGGGTCATCTAACTCGTTGTGCCCGAGTCGGCGGTAGCACACTAAGTTAACCACCACGTCGCTGAACCACGTGGAGCGGTACTCCGCGGCGAGCCGAAACGCGCGAACGACGGCTTCGGGATCGTCCCCGTTGACGTGGAAGATGGGCGCGCCGTAGCCTTTGGCGACGTCCGAGGGGTGCGGCGACGACCGCGCGCGGCGCGGAACCGTGGTGAACCCGATCTGGTTGTTCACCACGATGTGCGTCGTGCCCCCCGTGGCGTACTCGGGTAAATCCTGCAGCTGCATCACCTCCGCGTTCGCGCCTAAACCGCAGAACGCGGCGTCGCCGTGCAGAAGCAGACCCGCGACTCTTTTCCGCGACGAAGAAGAGGTTGTGGCGCGGTACGAACCGTGAACGGTGTTTGGCCGAAACGCTAGACCCGAGCGCGGCGCGTACCGACCCGCGCCCGGGTCTAAACGAGCTTGTTTGCTCCGCACCATCCCCGCCGCCACCGCGTTCACAGCCTCTAAATGCGACGGGTTGGGTGCCATGGTCATCTCCACGACGCGCGCGATTTTTTTTTTGTTCTTCGTCTCTTCGGATTCTTCGCGCCGCGAAAAAGTCGTCGAAAAAGTCGCGTCCGGAGACTCCGAGGCGTCTGAAAAGGGCACGCGCACCTCCGCCCTGGCGCCGAGGTGGTACCGCACGTCCCCGACGTTGAAGTCGCTGACGCCCTCGCTGCGCATCTCCGCGCAGATCGCCGCGAGGGGCTTCGCGAAGACGCTGTTCAGGATGTTCAGGCGGCCGCGGTGCGCCATGCCTACGACAATCTGTTCCACGCCGCGCTCGGCGGAGGTCTCGACCAGCGCCTGGAGGCCCGGAATTAAACTCTCGGCGCCCTCCAGCCCGAACCGCTTCGCGCTGGGGAAGTGTTTCCCCAGAAACAGCTCCAGGCGCTCCGCGCGGAGAAGACGACGCAAAATCGCGCGCTTCTCGTCCGCGTCCAGCCAAAGGCCCTCCTCCAGCTTCGAGGCGCCCGCCACGGGTCCGCCGCTCTGCCAGACGCCGCGAGGCGTCGCGTTCGAGTCTGTTTCGTCTGAGTCTGTTTTTGTTTTTTCAGCCCGGAGCTCGAGCTCCGCGCTCCTTAACGCCTCGTTCGCGACGGTGGACGATCCCGGTCGAACGTCTCGATCGATCTCGGTTCCGGAAGAAACCTTACCCGTCTCTTCCCCGAAAAAGTCGCGCGCGTGTCCTTCCAGCCTGCCGCGCATCCACCGCTTCTTCGCCGCCGAGTCGAGGTGGTCGAACTCGGCGCTGAGCGTGCCGCAATACGCCGCTCTTAAGCGTCGGAGGACGTCGTCGAGGCTCCACCACCTGCGGTCGGTTTGCACGGCGTCGAGCGTCGCGAGCTCGTCGCCGAAGTAGAACTCGCGCTCCGGTCGTGCGTCGTGAAGGCCCAAGTACTGACCCGCGTTCACTCGCCGTCCTCGTAAGAACAAACCGTCGGGGTACCCGTTCAGAAGCCGCGCGATGTCCGCGCCGCCGTCGGGCACGGAGGTCTCCATGGTTTCGTAGCCCTCGATGAGGGGGCCGAGGCTTCGTCCGAGCGGATCGAGACGCGCGCTGAGGTGGCCGCGGTTGCGTATCGCGCGCACGACTTTCAGAATGCGAAGCACGTCCGCGGTGTCCCGCTGGCTCTGCGTCGCCGCGTCCTCCGCGGCGACCGACCGACCTGAAGATCCTGTTGGAAGATTGTTTCGCGTGAACGCACGGGGCGTTCGCTTTCGCGCGGTGGACGGCGACGACACGTTCGGAGTCGAGCCCGAGACCGAGGCTCCACCGGAAAGCGCGTCGTCGACGCCGTGTCTCTGCCAGGCGGACGCGCCGCGCGCGTGGAAGGACCTCGAGGCGAGCCATCGCGGGGCAGGCGCGCGGAAGGTCTCGCCCCGTTCCGCGGGACGTCGTCGCGCGACACACCTCGCCGCGTTAACCGCGACGCGTCCGGAATCTGACGTCGGATTCGCGTCGAGGATGGCGCGCGCGAACGCACGAGACGCCGAGAGGAGTCGCGACGCCGCCTCCGGGGCCCGACGCGCGGCACCCATCTCGCCGCGCCGGCGACCCTCGCGAACCCGCGGGAGCCTACACCCAGACCTGCGGCGCGGACAGGTCTGGGGGCGCGTTGTCAAATTCTGGCAACGGCATACGGCATCACTTTTGGGATAGCGCGACGACGCTTTTTCACTTTTTGTAGTTCAGGAACGCCGCGCCCCAGAACGCCCGGCACGCGGCGCCTGCCCCCTCGCGGCCGGCGCGTCTGACGCGCTCCGCGACGCGTGCGCTCCCGTGTCGGTACTGAGCGCATCTCTCCGGGAAGATCGCGCGAGGCAAACATGGGCGACGACGGCACGACGATGCCTCCCGCGCTCCCGGAAAAAGGTTCCGTCGCGCCGCCGACCCCCACCGCCGACCCCGCGCCCGTGTTCGACCCCGCGTGTTACTTCATCGTGCACAACATCGCGAAGAAGCACAACGTCGGCACGATCGCGCGGTGCGCCACGGCGTTCGGCGCGCGCGAGGTGGTGCTCATCGGCTCGAAGCAGTACAACGCCTTCGGGTCGCAGGGCGCGGACGCGCACGTCACGTTTTCGCATTACGACAGTCTAAACGAGGCGAGCGAAAAGTTGCGACGCGACAAGGGCGTGACGAAGATCATCGGCGTCGAGATAACGGACAGCTCAGTGCCGATCGAGACGCACCCGTTCGACGGGCCCACCGCGTTCATCTGCGGCAACGAGGGCGACGGCATGTCTGACGCGCAGAAGGCGATATGCGACGGGTTCGTGTACATAAAGCAGCACGGACCGGGCACCGCGTCGCTCAACGTCGCCGTCTCGGCGTCGTTGGTGATGCACCACTTCTCGCTCTGGGCTTCCTACCCCGAGCGCGAGAGAAGAGGCGAGAAGTACGTCGTCGCGGCGCCGCCGATGCGGACGCACAAGCGGGGGACGGTGGGCGAGGACCCGGAGGAGGTGAGAAAGCGCAGGGCCGCGAAACGCGCGGAGAGGGAGGCGACCGAGGAGGCGGCGTAGTTTATGGGGGGAGGGGAAGCGTTTGTGACGTCCACACGAGAGCGTTTTTTCGTCCGCGTCACACGTCTCACGTGTCACGCAAAAGAAAAAGCGCCCCGACGACGAACCGCGAACACTCCGAAGCTCCCCCCGCTCCCCCCATGGCGTCCTCCCGCGCTCCCGACATGGTGGTGGTCACGTCCGCGTACGGCAGCGAGGGCGACATCCTGCCCCTGCTCGCGCTCGCGCGCGCGTGCCGAGACGCGGCGCCCGCCGAGACGCGCGTGGTGTTCGTGTCCAACCCCAAGTTCGAGCCTCCCGAGGCGCGTCCTTTTCGCGACCGAACTCCGGGCAGCCTCGAGTTCGTCGGCGTGGGGTCGCGGCAGGCGTACGACGCCATGCTGGCGGACAGCCGCGACGCGCGCCGCAAAGACAAAAGCGCGCTCGCGCGGTTCTGGGTCTCGCACCTCGACGAGCATTTCTCCAAGTTGCGAACGCTGACTACGTCGTCCGACGAGGCGAAGGAGAAGACCACCGTGGTAGTCACGCACCCTTTGGACCTCGCGGCAAAGTGTTTCGACGAGTGGATCCGTTTGCAAAAAAATAAACCCGACGTGACGTGTGTCACCGCGGTACTCTCTCCTTTCATGCTTCGGTGCGACGACGTCCGCGCGCCCGTCCTCGACGCGGTGTTCGGCGAATGCCTCGGCTCGGCGCTGAGCAGGCACGCCCCGAAACGAACGTGGCGGGTCTACGACGCGGCGGTCGACTTTTTTTACCGGCGAGGCGTCGACGCGTTTAGGAAAAAAATCAGGAATGAGTTTTCAGACGCCGTCGCCGAACCGCGAAAAAAAAAAACGAAGGACATCGCGTTCGAGCCCGCGCGCGGCATCTACCGCGACTGGTTCCTGTGCAGCGGAGGCGTGCTCGCGATGTGGCCGCCGTGGTTCGGCCCGCCGCACCCGCAGTGGCCGAAGAACGTCAAGCAGGTGGGTTTCCCGGGAGACCTTATTCCTGACGTCGACGAAGACGACGACGCGCGTCGGAAAGCCGCCCTTCCCGCGCCCTTCCTGCGGGACGCTCAGAACGCCGAAAAAGACGTATGGGTGTTCATGGTGGGCTCGGGGAACCCGCCGCACGCGCGCGCGTTCTTCGAGGCGGCCGTGCGTGCCGCCTCCGAAGCGGAAGTCAGAGCCGTGCTCCTCACCAGACACGCCGACGCGGTGCCCGTTTGTTTACCAGAAAAAAAAAACGCCTCCGCCTCGCGAAAACCACGAGCGCCGTTCGCGCACGTCGAGCGCTGCGATTTGCGCGCGCTCTTGTCGCACGACGCGTGCGCCGGGGTGGTGCACGGCGGCGGCGTGGGCACGACGGCCGTAGCGTTGGCGTGCGGCGTGGCGCAGATCGTCGTGCCGAGCGGCTGGGACCAGCACGATAACGCGCGAAGAGCGAAAAGGCTCGCCGGCGAGAAATGCGAAGAAATCTCCCTCCGCGCGTTTCGCGAAAGGCCTCGACGCGTCGCGCGGCTGATGCGGCGAACGACGAAAGGGTTTACGCCCTTCAACGATAAAGACGCTGACGAATTAACTGTTAACGCGTCAAACGCCCGCTCCTGGGGAGGCGCGCGCCGAGCAGCCGCGCACGTCCTCGCGCCAAACGCTTTCGGCGTTTAACGTCGAACCGCGAGCGACGCGCGACGGGTTTTATCGATAACTAGTAGACTTAAAAAAAAGAAAGCAGTCACTCTCTTCACGAAAGGAACGTAGTACTATGACATACTTCCTTCAAAGAATAGACCGTAGAGCGGCCTCGCGTTCCGTCTCTCCGTCACGGACTGATACTCACGTGCGCACGCGAATGTGTCGCCTCGCCGCGCGCGGACGGACCAGCCCCGGTCTCCCTCGTTCCGTTCAAATCGCCCCCCGATCGGAGTGTAAGGCTCCGGCGGTTTTCGGCGGCTCGCTTGGCGAGCCGGTCGCGCAGGGGCGCGTCAGAATCCGAAAAAAAATCCGCGTTCTCCTTGTTCTCCTTGTTCCGCTCGTTCCGCGTTTCGCCGCACACGTCGTCGTCGCTCTCGTCCTCCAGGTCGTCGTAGAAACCGGCGCCGAGTACCGTCGCCGACCGCCTCGAGCCCGCGCGCGCGGCGGCGGCGGCCGGAGCCGCCGCGGCGACGTCTTCTCTCGCGACGTCCGCGCGCTCCGCTTCAGGGAACCCGGAGTTCCCCCGGCTTCCCATGGAGACAGCCTTGCTCCTCCCCGCGGCGAGCGCGCTTCCCCACGACACCGACTGGTGGCACGTGGGGCACCGCCCCCGGGGGGGGATGAGCGCGCGGTCCGGGGGGGGCGCCGCGCCGGCGGCCGCCGCCGCCTCGGAAGCCTGCCTGAAAAACACAGCCGCCATGCACGAGGGGTGCGCTCGAAACTCGCACCCTGGACACCCCACGCGTCCGGGACGTCTCGCGCTCTGCCCCGCGCTTTCCGGGACGACGCGCGCGTGTCCTTTGCCGCACACGCCGCACCGGAACGCGCGGCGGGATGTGGCGTCGTCGCCGCGCGATTTTCCGTCTACGGCGACTTCGGAGACGGAGACCGAGACCGAACGCGAAACTTCGGAAACCTCTGGGTCTGAAGTTTCGTCCGCGCCGTCGTCCTCATCGTCGTCGTCTCGCCCCCCGAACGGCCCCGCGCGTCGCGTCAAGGCCTCCATGTCGCCCTTCGTGATCTCCATCTGTTCCGGGAGCGGCGAGAGCGCGCACTGTTCGCGCGCGACGCGGTGCGCGTCGTCGTCGAAGAAGTGCACCGTCAGCGGCAGGTGCTTCCACGGGCTGAGCGAGCACATCGCCATCACCAGCTTGGTCTTGTTCACCACGGACGAGCTCTTGTCGCTCACCCCGAGCGCGGCGGCGGTCTCGCGCACCGCGCGGCTCAGCCGCGGTTTCTGCCACGCCCACTCGAATTGCAGCGCCTGCACCTTGCTCGGGAAGCCGTGCACCACGAGGAGCATCGAGCACGGGCGCAGGCGTCGCGTGTACTTCGCCCCGGACGCCAGCACGCCGTTGTGCTGTCGGATGCGCCGAGGGGGGTCCACGGTGAACCCGACGTACGTCCGACCGCGCATCGCGGGGTTGCGCGACCCCACCAGGTAGCACCCGAAGAATCGCCCGGACGTCGATGCAGGCGCCCCCGCGGCTCGTGACGGCGCCATCGCGTCGCCTCGGCGCGGCGCGGAGTGAGCCGAGATTCTCGGCTGCGCCAAACGTCTTCAAACTGACGTGACGTCTTCGCCGACTCTCTCGGCGTCTTGAAACGAATTGAAGATCCCGAGGGACGCGAGAAGCTTCACAGCGTCGCGCGCGTGGCCTTCGCCCAGAAACGCGCGCGCACGAAGTCTGGTCTGCGGAGCGCGAGGAAGGAACATGCGTTCCGCGGTCGCGCCTCGTGCGATCCTCGGGACCCCGCGGAGCCCCGCGCGTCGCGCGGCTTCGGTTGTTACCGGTACTCGCGCATCCACCGCCGCCGCCGCCGCGCGCGGCTCGCCGTTTCTCGCGGGGCGCGCGTCCACATCGAGCTCGCCGCGGGGCGGGCGCGGTGGGTCGCTCCGTGCGTCCCGCGCCGCTCGCCGCTCGCCGGGTCGCCGTACAACCGAAGCCGCCGCGCTGCCCCCGAACAAGGAGTGGCCCCCAAACGACGTGTGGTCCGAGTTCCGCGCGACGCACTCGGGGACGTGGTCGGGGTTCGCCGCGCGTTTCCGCTTCGACGGCGCGCCCGTTGGTTGGGCCACCGGCGAAGTCGCGCCCGCCCCCCAGTGGAGACGCACGCGCGCGTCCTCGGCGTTCGCCGGGCCGGCGAAGATCCAGGACGTGGACAGCCTGGAGATCGAGACGACCTACTTCGAGGACGATCGAACAATCGCCGACGCCGAAATAAATAAAAAACCTTCGGAGACGTTCGTCTCGACGCTTCTCGCCGGCGGTCAGATGGGGAAGATGTGCGTGGCGCAGGGCGACTTTTTCTCCGGTCCGGTGCTTTTGCCGAAATGCGAAGCGGGCGCCACGGCGAAATTCGAGCTGGGGTTCACGAGACGCGTCCCGGAACGATACGACGGTAACGGCGGCTCCGGCGATTACGGCGACGGCGAGCTCGAGCCGTGGGACGTCCGCTTTAGTAACAACGCGACGCCGACGGAGCGCGTGCGGATCGTGATCGACCTCCTCGCCGATCCCGGCGCGAAGCGGAACTGGCGCGCGCGTTCGTTTACGATGCTCGTGGAGCGGAAAGACGGGTCCGCGCACGACACGTTGCTGCGGGACGAGCTGTTCGGCGGCGATTCAGTTGAACAGTCTTCCTCGTACCTCGGAGAGGATGACCTCGCCTCCGGCGACTTCCGCGCCGTCGCCGGCGCGACGTTCCTGACGTGCGAGTCGCTTCTCGACGACGCGGCCTTCGAGGAGTTCTGGCTGGAGACCTTCCGCGCCGAGCGCGAGGCGCGCGAGAAAAAGGCGAGCGCGTCCGGCGCGCGGGCGCGGCGCGCGGGAAAGGGCGGGTCTTTACCCGGTTCAAGGAAGGCGCGAGGCGTGGTGGTGGTGAAGAAAGACGGCGACGACGCGGTTAAGAGCTCCTCCGTTTCGAGAACGGAGGGTGACCAGACCGAAACCGAAACCGAAACCGAAACCGAAACCGAGTCTCCTGAAGCGAAACGGAGAAAGGAAGAAGACGAGCGCCGCGCGCGCGAGGACGCGTTGTTGCGCTCGCTTCCGAAACCCGCCCCCGACGGGCTGGTGGTGGTGCCCACGTGGGCCGTCAAAGCCAAGGCGCCGTTCACGAGCGCGCACGAGTACCTGGTGGGGGGGCAATCGCCCCTCGTGCTCTTGCCGCGGCGAACGTGGGTGCTCGTCGAGAGCGTCGGCGACGAGTTGCTCGTCGAGGCGGGCGCGTACGCCGGCGAGAAAGGTTTGGGCTTTTCGGACTTTCTGGCCGACGACGACGACGACGGCGGCGGCGGCGGCGGCGGTAGAGAAGCGAGTCTGAAGAATACGCCCCGGCGCGCGGTGGCGCGGCGGTACGAGCGGGGGGGGAGGTTCGCGAGCGCGTTCTTCGTCGAGGAGAGGGAGATGACCAAAGCCGAGCTGGACGATGAGCTCGAGGAGGGAGAGGGGGGGAAGCCGTTGACGTTTTAGAAGGACGCGACGGTACCATGGTATTATACATT
>ENA-OUOG01000419-OUOG01000419.1-marine-metagenome-genome-assembly--contig:-NODE-419-length-55557-cov-5.417502_pt1 | contig 55557 bp, 49 predicted proteins | sample MGYA00248635_ERZ508505 | MGnify/ENA primary metagenome ERZ508505 (study PRJEB26176, sample SAMN06267871) | marine metagenome | isolation source: Saanich Inlet, British Columbia, Canada | place: Pacific...
CGCTCTCGGTGACTCCTCCACCACAGGAAACTTGCACCAAGGTCAGAAACAGAACCCGTATTAAACTTTGTCAAAACTATCACCTTGAAAAATTCATTGTACCATACCATAGTATCCGGAGGATCGGCTGAAAAATACCCAGCTCCAGCATGGATGAATACATTTCAATTAGCCTATCGTAACTCCCTGTTTTCAGGGAAAATGATGATTCAAGCAGGGATCGATGTGCACTATAGAAGCGCTTATTTTGCGCCAGCTTACAATCCTGTTTATCAGCAATATCATTTACAAAATGCGGAGGAGTTGGACGGCTTTGTACACGCTGACCTTTTCTTCAATTTTAAAGTAAAGAATTTTCGCTTCTTCGCGAAGATTGCCCACATTAATCAAGGTGGACCATTTGGTGGTGACGGATACCTGATCACACCCTTATATCCCGGCATGAGAAGAACCTTTGATATGGGTGTGATCTGGCAGTTTTTTGATTAAAACCTACTTTTGGAATAAAGAGAAATTAAGTCCCATGTTGATGACATGTTTCAACTGAATTTCTCTAGAAAAAGTACCATCTCCTTGAGCGATGAGGATGTCATCATCATAAATGAGTTGTAAGCCAGCTGAGGCATTGAACCAGTCGTTCACCTTTGCCGTCAACAATAGATCGACGTTGGTGTCTATATTTCCAAACGTTTCGTAATTGGTAAAGAATGTAGCCGCAGCTTTAAAAGAGATGTTTTCTGCAACTGGGATGGACGTTGTGAGCACCACGTTGGCACCGAACTCGTAACGAACGTTTTCACCTGGGGTCACACCAAAGTCTCCATTTGCGGCTAATTCATCATCCATCACCAAGGTTACTTTTCCAGCTGCGGGAGCAAACTGTGCCGTAAATCGATCATTTGGATCGTAGGTTACACCGAGGTTTAGGTTCAGATAACCAGGGGCCAAGAAGTTGGATATTTTTGTCGAAATCTGGTCGCCAGGATTATTTGGGTCTGCTGCAAAGTTTAATCCTTCTAAGAGTTGAGTCCTGAATACAGCAATTGCACTGTAGGCCCATTTGGGTTTGAACTTGTGCGAATACGAAGAGACGAGGATGATGTTATCGTCCGTTTTTCTAAAACTCTGTTCCCCGACTTTGGCACCACCTAAAGCGAAATCTACCTGATGTACCCATTTAACAGGTCCTTTAACTCGGGTGTATTTTGTGTAATACACGGTCCCAAGTGCTAATGAATTTTCACCCCCTGCAGCCCAGTTCGAGAGGCCGACATTGGCAAAATTAATGCCGAGTGATCCTTCTTTTTTCACCACGACTGAATCTGCATCTTGCGCAAGCGCATAGCTAGCACTGAAGATCAAGATGAAGCTTAGCATTAGTTTTTTCATGTTTTTTGATTGATAGAGATAATAAAAATGAAGCGGCAAAAATGAGAACATTCATGGATAGTTACAAACATTGCCTCTTGTGATTGATTTTAAGGTGGCTCATTGAACATCTCCAAACTGTCCATAACTTTGCAAGCATGGAGCAAACGACAAATACTACTTTAGGTCTTCAGCTGCCAACCGATCCAAGGTGGGCGAACATTGCCGAAATGAACATTGAGGATATTCTGGTTGATCATGCCTATTGCGAACAAAAGGCTGCGACATCATGCATCTCACTGATTGTTCAATTCCCTGATAAAGAAGAGCTTGTAGACGTGATGACACCTGTGGTCGCAGAAGAGTGGGGTCATTTTGAGCGGGTAATTGAACAGTTAAAGAAGCGAGGCATGAAATTAGGTCAGGCACGCAAAGATGAATATGTGATTCAGCTCAAAGGCATCCTAAAAAAGGGTGGAAGTCAGGAAGAACAATTGGTAGAGAAGCTTCTAATGAATGCGCTGATAGAGGCACGTAGTTGTGAGCGTTTTAAAACACTCCATGAACATATTGAAGATGAAGAATTGAGTAAGTTCTACTACGAGCTAATGATATCAGAAGCAGGTCACTACAAAAACTTCCTTCAATTGGCCAAGTCTTACCTGCCAGAAGAACGTGTGATGCAGCGTTGGAAAGAATTTCTTGTTGCTGAGGCTGAGATCATGGGGAAACTAGAAGCACGCCCTGATCGCATGCATTAGGTTTTTCTCTTTTTCTTTTTAGCGGCAGGGAAAAGGATGTTATTCAAGATCAACCGATATCCTGGAGAATTAGGGTAGAGGTTCAAATCCGTTGGTTCTTCACCTACACGGTGTTGATAATCTTCAGGGTCGTGGCCTCCATAAAATGTCCAGAAGCCTTTGCCAAAGACCCCATGAATGTATTTTGCTTCATTAGCGGCTAGCGTTTCGCCCATGACCACAACATCAGGTTTGATCAGTCTGCTTTTGTAAGAGGTGGTTTGACCATAGAATCCTTTGATCAAATTCGTGTGGTTTTGAGTAAGCATGGTGGGGACAGGATCCCATTTTGCAGAAAACTGAAATAACTTAAAATAATCGTTGCCTTCATTCAATGCCCTTTGTCTTCTCGATTCTGTATTGTCAATATCTGAAAACTCGTATTCGAGAGGATCTTTTCTCAGCTTGAAATTTTCAAATGCGAATGTCTTACTGAAGTCAAATTTACTTTCTGCTGTTGGATCAGCAGGGTCACCATCAAACATGGCTTCGATAAAATCTACCCCATCGGCAGCTAAGGCGATATCGAATGAATCGGTAGCCGAGCACATGGCAAAAAGGAAGCCACCACCGACAACAAAATCACGGATCTTGTGAGCAACAGCTAAACGCAATTGCGAAACTTTGGCGAATCCATGTTTTCTTGCTGAGGCTTCGTAATCTTTTTGTTGCTGAATATACCAGCTGTAATTTTTAAAACTTGCGTAGAATTTACCGTATTGCCCTGTGAAGTCTTCATGGTGCAGGTGAAGCCAATCGTAGGAGGTTAGCTCATCTGCCATCAACTCATCATCATAGACCACGTCATAAGGAATTTCTGCATATGTCAGCGCTAGCGTTACGGCATCATCCCAGGGCATTTTACTTTTTGGAGAGTAAACAGCGATCTTGGGTGCTTTTTCCAGTCGCATCACGTCCATGTTAGTAGAAGGAGAGGACAATTGCTGCGCCAATTGAGCGGCCTGTGCATCAGAGATGACCTGATAGGAAACACCACGAATGATCAGCTCATTTTCAACACCCGTTAAACCAGGTAATAAAAAACTTCCGCCTTTGTAATTTAACATCCATTCGATTGTTTCGTCTTTATCTAAAACCCAGTAGGCAATACCATAAGCTTTCAGGTGATTAGTTTGTGATTCGTCCATAGGAACCAATATCTTGTTGGCGAAACCATGGATTGCACAGGTGAATAAAACTAGTAGTATGATTGTTTTCCTCATTTCGACTTGTCTAAAGACCGTTTAACGTTGGATTCGGTCAATTTAAGGATAAGTTGTCAACTTTTGGCAAATGGTCGACTACCTTTATAACGTCAAAAACCGCTCATTGATTAATGAATTTTACAGAAAATGTACGAGAAGGACTTAAGTCCATCAAATCAAATGTGTTAAGAACCTTTCTTACAGGTCTTATTATCGCCATCGGTATTGCATCTCTTGTCGGTATGCTCACAGCCGTAGATGGAATTCGAAGCGAGATCGATTCGAGTCTTTCTAACCTTGGTGCCAATAGTTTTGATGTGAGCTCCAGGTCATCTGGAAGAAGAAATACAGGAGGAGTGAAGGAGAAATCATATGAGCCCGTCAAATTTGACGAGGCCATGCGATTTAAAGAGTTGTATGAGTATCCCTCGACCACCACAATTTATACCAATGTTACCGGATCTGCAGAGATTAAGTACGGTCAGAAAAAAACAAACCCCAATACGTCTATTACAGGCGGGGACGAGAATTACTTTGCCATAAAAGGAATCAATATTGAAAAGGGCAGGAATTTCTCTTCATTAGAAACACAGTACGGCAACTACGTCTGTATTTTAGGAACAGAGATCGTCAAAGCGCTGTACGATGAGAATGAAGAACCGATAAACACCACCATAAAGATTTACGGTAATAATTACCGCGTCATTGGCGTACTGGAAGAAAAAGGAGGCTTTGGCGGACAAACGGAAGAAGATCGCAACATTATCATTCCCTTGTTAAATGCAAAACGTTTGGATCGACGGGGTTTCATGCGTTTCAACATCACCACCATGATCGAAAATCCTGAAGATATCGATTATGCCATGGGTGAAGCAACAGGCATGATGCGAAAGATCAGGAATGATAAAATTGGAGAAGAAGACTCTTTTGAAATTGAGCGTAGTGATTCAGTCACAGAAGCACTCGATAACATCACCAATGGTATGCAACTTGGTGGATTTGCCATAGGAGCAGTAACGCTACTAGGTGCTGCTATCGGTTTGATGAACATCATGATGGTGAGTGTGACTGAAAGGACCCGAGAGATCGGTATCCGTAAAGCACTGGGAGCAACTCCACAAAGAATTAGGCAACAGTTTTTGATCGAGGCGATCGTGATCTGTCAGATTGGTGGTGTTGCGGGTGCCTTTCTAGGGATAGGTATAGGAAATATTTTAGCCAACTTCTTAGGCGGAACTTTCGTGATCCCTTGGGTTTGGATCACGGTAGGTTTAGTTATCTGTGTTGTGGTTGGACTGGTTTCAGGCTTTATTCCAGCCAATAGTGCCTCTAAAATGGACCCGATCGAGTCACTGCGGTTTGAATAAAGGGTAAACGGTAAAGACATCTGATGAAAAAGCCACTATTGTTAGTGGCTTTTTTTATCTTCAATAAACTTTTTACTATGGATTTCAGCGAACCGCAACACAAAAAGGTCATCGGAATTATCTACATCGTTTTCAGTGCTTTAGGGCTCTTGGGTGTCTTTGTTTATGACTATTTCATGACTGCTATTCTTGAATTCGCCGCTATGGATGATCCAGGAGTCAACGACGCCATGTGGGTTTTTGATCTAATCTCAGGATTCATTTGGGCTATCGCTATACTCTTTCTTATTCCGCGAATGATTGTTGGTTTTGGATTGGCTCAAGGGAGAAAATGGGCGAATATTCCAGGATTGGTATTTGGCGTCATCAGCTTGATCAACTTGCCATTAGGTACCCTATTAGGGATTTATGCAATTTTGGTCTTCACTGCCAAGCCAGCAGATGAGTGATGAATCACTGGGCAGGGACGTAGATGACTTTTTTAGTTTCGAAAAACTCTTCTTCGAAATATTTAGGTAGGTCAAAAGTTTGAATTCTCTTGAGTTTCGATTCATTGAATTCTTCAGTCAGATCGCCTCCTTTCAAATAGAGTAGGCCATTGGGCATGGAAGAATGTCTACTCTGTGATTTGATATTTCTCCTGATCCATGGGTAAAAGCGACCCAGTCGGGTGACAGCTCTACTGATCACAAAATCATATTTACCTTGTACCTGTTCAGCTCGAATCTGCTCTGCCTTCACATTGGAAAGTCCCAATGATTCGGCAACTCCATGCACTACTTTGATCTTTTTGCCAATGGAATCGATCAAGTGAAAATTAGAATCAGGAAACATGATGGCTAGAGGGATGCCCGGAAAACCGCCTCCCGTTCCTACATCAAGTAGATCGCAGCCAGGCAAGAATTGTCGAACCTTCGCAATTCCCAATGAGTGGAGGACATGTCTTTCTTCTAGATTGTCAATATCCTTTCTAGAAACAACATTTACTTTTTCGTTCCAATCTGCATATAGGGCAGGAAGAGCCGCAAATTGTTCTTTTTGCTGATCGCTAAGTTGCGGGAAGTACTGGCTAACCAAAGACATGCTACAAAGGAAGGGATTATTTACGTGCTGTACTGCTTAGATGTGGTCTTTCTTATTTTTAACCAAGTCGTACATCAATTCTCTTGCGCGGTGGAGTTGTGCTTTTACTGTTCCAAGGGGAGCATCTAATTCTTTCGCGATCTCGTCATAGCTGAGTTCGTCAAAATAGCGGAGCTTGACTAGACGCTGGTATTTGGCAGGTAACTTAGTGACAAACATGCGTACCAACTCAATCTTCTGTCCTTTAATGGCCTCTTCTTGAGGGTTGAGATTTTTGTCTTCCACATCGATCGTTACAGCATCTCCATTATCATCATTGTAGGATGAATGAATACTCATGGTATTCAGTCTTTTTTTACGGATGAAATCGATGGTGTTATTGGTCGCAATACGAAAAAGCCAGGTACTGAATGTGAAGTCTTTTTTGAATTTATGGAGGTTTTTAAAGGCTTTGGCAAAGGCCTCAATGGTCAGGTCTTCGGCATCATCAACATTTCGAATCATTTTCAAGACCATGTGGTAAACAGGCTTTCGGTAACGCTTTAAAAGATCAGCGTAAGCTTGTTCATCTTGGCCGGAAACGGCCAGATCGATCAACCTAAAATCTTCTAATGCTTTTTCAGAAAACTGCTTTCGGCTTTCCATTCAATCTGTTTTGTTGCTAATGACCTTATTCCTACAAAAATGTGCCAAAAGGGATAACATACTTGAACCCAAAGGAGTGCTCTTTGAGAAAATGTTGAATCCAGTTTTTGACCTAAACGCTTAAAGATACTATAAAATGACAAGCTTCTGATACCGTATATCAATATGGCAATCTTCCATTGTCCTGTGATGAGCATGACGAATAACAGAACCATCACACATCCCTGAAGTAACGGAAAAATAGACGAAATCGTTTGAGCAAATCGGGAATATTTGGGCCCTACCGCGAGATGTCTGATTTTTTGTTTTAAGAAAGACCGCCAATCTTTTTCAGGGTAACTGATGATACTGCTTGCTGTGCCAATTGCTATGCACGTGTTCTCTGCATTACAAATGGCCTGTGCAATGAGGTCATCATCGCCGCCCGGCAGTGGCGCATATTGTTCGAGCAGGTGAATGGGATATACCTCCTTTTTTACCGCCCAATTACGCCCAACGGCCATGTAAGGAAGTTGACGAGAGGCGAAACCAAGGTATTGAAATGCAGTATAAATGGTGTCGAACTGAATGAATTGATTTAGGAGACCTGCATCAGGCGCATATCCAGCATAACCCAGCACGATGTCTTTCTTATGATTCAGCTTTGTGGTCATTTCGCTGATCCACTGATTGCTTTGAGGCACACAGTCAGCATCTGTAAACAACAAGACGTCATTTTTTGCAGCATCAATGCCTCGTTTTAATGCATATTTTTTTCCGTTCCAACCGTCAGGTAGCTCTTCAATTGTGATGATATGAAGCCAAGGCGATGTGCGATACTTGGTTAAAATACTTGCTGTATCATCCGTGGAGCGATCATTGACCAAGAGTACCTCAAAATTAGGGTGGTCTTGTGTTTTAAGCCGTTCAAGCAATGCAGTTAGGTATTTACCCTCATTGCGGGCAGCAATAATGACTGACACAGACCAAGCGTTTTTAGATGTACTCTTGTGCGCAATTCCCGTGAAGAGCCAAAGAGAAAGTGCTAGCTGTAAGACAACAGTTAAGACAAAAAATGTTAAAAGCACGGAGTCCATGTAGAAAGCTTGATTTCGAAAGAAAGAAGAATTCACCTTTCCTACTATTTTTGTGGCCAGAAAGTTCATTATGCAATTCAAACTAGCAGCAGAGGATAAGGGGAGTAAAGCCAGGGCGGGGGAGATCAAAACAGATCATGGTACTATACAAACACCTATTTTTATGCCCGTGGGTACTGCTGCTACCGTAAAAGCAGTTCATCAACGTGAGTTGGAGGAAGACATCAAAGCACAGATCATTTTAGGGAATACCTATCATTTGTACCTAAGGCCTGGCTTAGATGTTATAGAGAAAGCTGGAGGGCTTCATCAGTTCAATGGTTGGGACAAACCGATGCTTACCGACTCTGGGGGCTATCAGGTCTATTCATTGTCAGGAACAGGTCGAAAGATCAATGAAGAGGGCGTGATTTTTAAGTCACACATTGACGGATCGAAGCATGTCTTTACACCTGAAAATGTGATGGATATTCAAAGAACCATTGGTGCGGACATCATCATGGCCTTCGATGAGTGTACGCCTTATCCCTGTGATTATGAATATGCCAGAAAATCGATGGAGATGACCCATCGATGGCTCAAACGCTGCTGTGATCGTTTCGATGAAACCGAAGGAAAGTATGGCTATTCGCAAACACTTTTCCCCATTGTTCAAGGCTCTACGTATTCTGACCTTCGCAAGAAATCAGCAGAGACCATTGCGTCTTTTGAAAGAGAAGGGAACGCCATCGGAGGGCTCTCAGTTGGCGAACCAGCGGAAATGATGTACAGGCATACGGAAGAAGTTTGTGAGATACTTCCTAAAGACAAGCCACGCTATTTGATGGGAGTAGGTACGCCTGAGAACATATTAGAATGTATTGCGCTGGGTATTGACATGTTCGATTGCGTAATGCCTACCAGAAATGCCAGAAATGGTATGCTGTTTACCTCAGAAGGTATTCTGAATATGCGTAATGAGAAGTGGAAGGAAGATTTTACCCCCATCGATCCTAATCTTGGGGGGTATGTGAGTTCATTCTATTCGAAAGCCTATTTGAGGCATTTGATTCATAGTAAAGAAATTCTAGGAGCACAGATCGCTAGTATTCATAACCTAAGCTTCTACCTTTGGCTAGTGAAGGAAGCAAGAAAGCATATAGTCGATGGCACCTTTGATGATTGGAAACGCATGATGGTGAAGAAAGTCACCACTAGATTATGACGCGGATTTTAGACCGATACATACTCAAGAAATTCCTGACTACTTTTCTATTTGTGGTGGGCATTTTAGTGTCTATTATTCTCATCATCACCTTCTCAGAGCGCAACGAAAGCTTCCTCAAGAATAATGTTCCTGCGACTGAGATACTTCAGTATTTTCTGTCATATGCCCCATATATTGCCAATTTACTAAGTCCGATCACGGTATTTATTGCCGCGGTATTTGTCACATCGAAATTGGCACAACATACCGAGATCATTGCGATCTTGAGTGGTGGAGTCAGCTATCCTAGAATGCTTCGGCCCTTTATGCTAGGTTCAGTCATTATCGCTATCGTAAGTTTTGTGTTTACGGGTTGGATCATACCGGACGCCAATAAGTTTAGAGTAGCCTTTGAGTTGGCCTACTTCGATAAAGAGTTCAATTATTCAGACCGCAATGTGCACTTTAAAGTCAGTCCGACAAGCTATGTCTACTTAAGAAGCTATGACTCGAGGCGAGATGTTGCTTATGGTTTCACCTTGGAGGAAATCAAGGATAAGGAGGTAGAATATAAGTTCGCCGCTAGAGAAATTCGCTGGGATACATTGAAGACGGCTTGGGTTGCAAAGGATTGGAACTTGAGAAAGTTCGAGGGCACTAAAGAGCTCTATACCTATAAAAATGTTGATGACACCGTCCTCACGCTAAACATGGAGCCGGATGATTTTGGGAATATGAATTCCTACGAACAAACCCTTACGATTCCCGAATTAGAAGAATATATCGCGGAGCTTAGAATGAAGGGAGCCGATAATATTCCGATTTATGAAATTGAGAATTTAGTGCGCTACATGTCACCCTTTGCAGCCATAATTCTCACCTTTATTGGGGTTATTTTGTCTTCTCGAAAGACCAGGGGAGGAGTTGGTTTCCAAATTGCCTTGGGCTTCTTGATCGCGTTTGTTTACATCCTTTTATTCATTGCGGCCAAAAGTAATGCAGAGACAGGTTCGTCAAATCCAATCTTTGCTATCTGGTTGCCTAATATTCTCTTTACAATTATTGGCTTCATTCTCTACCGTCTAGTGCCAAAATAATGCAGGAAGCCACCATTAAAGACTATGTGAAGCTTCATTGGATCGTTTTCCTTTGGGGGTTTACGGCCATTTTAGGGAATGAGATGACCATTCCAGCGATCGATGTATCGATGTACCGTACTGGTATCGCGGCGATCATTCTGTTTGTCTTTATGCGAGTAAGAAAAAAGGCTTTCGATGCTCAGTTTTCTGAGATTTGGCCACTTTTACTCACAGGGGTGATCATTGGGAGTCACTGGTTCCTCTTCTTTGAAGCAGCGAGGTTATCGACTGTTTCAGTTACGCTTGCTGGCATGGCCACTGCGACGTTTTGGGCGAGTTTGATAGAACCTTTAGTGAAGAAAAGGAAGATCGCCCCTGTGGAGGTGATTTTGGGCTTGGTTGTTATTTTTGGATTGTACCTGATCTTCAGGTTTGAGTTTACGTATGCATTAGGTTTGTCTGTAGCTGTTTTTTCCGCTTCACTGGCGGCACTTTTTTCTGTACTGAACTCCAAGTTTGTTGAACGATACAATCAATACGAGATCACACTTTATGAGATGATTGGGGCAACGGTAGGCATGGCCTTGGTTATCCCCATCTACAAGCCTTTGGTGCTACAAGAAGAGATGCTCTACGCGGTGCCCAACTTGAGGGATTGGTGGCTTCTTGCCATATTGGCCATTGTATGTACGGTCTATGCATTCAGTGTGAGTGTTGAATTGATGAAGCGCATATCAGCCTTTATGGTAAATCTGACCATTAATTTGGAACCAGTTTATGGTATTTTGTTGGCTTTGGCCATTTATGGTGAAAAGGAGCAAATGAGTAATGGGTTTTACTACGGCACCTTGGTCATTCTTGTGGCAGTGTTGAGCTATCCTTTTTATAAACGACAAAAACGCAAAAGGGCTGAACGGAAAAAGGCTCTAGCGAATGGATAAATAGCGTTCTCCCTCTTTTAGAAACACTCCGTTGCTTTCTCCCTGAACGTTAAATAGGGTAGGAATAGAGATTCGACCATGTGGTCCTGCCTTATAGACCATGAAATGAAGGTGACTGCCTGATGCCCATCCTGTATCGCCAGCTAAACCAATGGTTTCTCCGGCTACTACTGTCTGACCCAGTGCAACCAGTGCTCCATGCTGTTTCAAATGGAAATAATCGGCAAGAGTGCCATCCTGATGAAGTATGCGGATATAATTACCGAACTCATTGCAATCCACACTTGGACACCCTCTATTCGAATCTTCTTTGAGATCGACTACTGTTCCGATGCGTGCGGCAGTTACTTCTGTTCCTTCGGGCATGGTGAAATCTAGGGCATGCTCTTTTTCGTGAGAAGAGGCCCCAAAATAGCCTTGAGAGAGTAGGAAAGCGCTACCCTCAGGAAAAGGGAGCAAGTAGACCTGTTTTTCGTTATGCTGCGCTGTGGCATCTCCCAAATAGTAACTATAGCTGTATTTATAGCTCCATGTTCTACCTTCAGGAATTGCAAAAGAAACAAGTTCTAGACTATCGGTCTGAGCGGGTAACACAAAGAATTCAGCTAATTTTTCTCTCAGCTTTAAGCCTTTGAGTTCAAATTCAAACCGAATGGTTAAAGGGTAAAGTTGGTCGTTTGTACCGTGGAGCTTAAGCACATTTTCCTCTTGTGCGAAAAACAGGGAAGGCGCTTTAGTTTCTTCTTGCGCATTAACTTTGCCCGTATGGAACAGTAGGCAAACAAATAAAATAAGGCTATAACGGAAATACACGATGCCAATACTTACTTAATTGTTCATCAAGTTGTTGTGGCTTTCCTTGAAAAATTCCGAAAACACTTGATCCGGAACCTGTCATGCTGGCGTAGCCAGCGCCGGCCTGATAAAGCCTGGTCTTTATTTCCTCTATCTCAGGAGCTACCTTTAAAATGCTTTCTTCGAAGTCATTGGTTAATTGCTCCTTCCAGGCGTCGAGGTCTTTTGAACAGACTAAGGTCTCTAAGTTGAGTGTTGGAGTTTTCGGTACAACTCCTGCATAAGCCTCTTTCGTTGAGATATGGATTCCTGGATTGATCAAGATCATCCAGTAACCACTAAGATCAAGGGCGATTGGTTGCAAGTCGGTTCCCGTTCCTGTGGCCATTGACGGTGTGTTAGCAATGAAAAAAGGGCAATCGCTCCCGAGTTGTTCGGCATAGGTTACTAAAAATGAATCATCTAAATAAAGCTGAAAGTACTCATTCAATGCGGTCAGCATAAACGCACCATCTGCAGAGCCACCACCTAAGCCTGCACCGATAGGGATTTGCTTTAACAGATGAATGTCGATTGGGGGTAGTTGAAAGTCTTTCTTCAGTAATTGATAGGCCTTCAGTACCAAGTTCTGTTGCGCATCGCCTGGAATTGGGATGCCAGAAGAGCCAAAAGTGGTCTTTTTTGATTCTACGAACTCGAGCGCGTCATTGACTGGAATAGGATAGAAGCAAGAAGTGATGGCATGGTAGCCGTTGGGGAGTTTTTCAGTGATCTGAAGTCCGAGGTTGATTTTGGCGTTAGGAAAAGAGAGCATAATGAAAAAGCCCTCCATCGTTTTCGAACGAAGGAGGGCTTGTGTTTAGTCTTTTTTCAATTGTTCGATCAATGCATCGGTGATTCCCGAAGAAGAGAATCCACCATCATGATACAAGTTTTGCATGGTCACCATTTTGGTAAAATCGGAGAAGAACATGACCGTGTAATTCGCACAGTCTAAGGCAGAGGCATTTCCCAACGGAGACATCTTGTCTGCATAGTCGAAGAACACATCAAAACCGCCTACACCTTCGCCAGCGGTAGTCATAGTAGGTGATTGTGAGATGGTATTGACTCGCACATTTTTCAATCGACCAAAACGCTCTCCATAACTTCTCGCAATGGACTCAAGTAAGGCTTTGGCTTGTGCCATATCTGAATAATCTGGGAAGGTTCTTTGTGCCGCAATGTACGAGAGCCCCATTATAGAACCCCATTCATTCATGGCATCTAGTTTTTCTGCCGTTTGCATCAAACGATGAAAAGACATCGCAGAAACATCTAAGCTTTTTACCATCCAATCGTAATTCAAGTCCCCATAATCGCGTCCCTTTCGAACATTCGGACTCATTCCGATCGAATGAAGAATAAAATCGATTTTCCCACCTAAAACCTCCATCGACTTGGTGAGTAAGTTATCAAGGTCTTCCATGGAAGTAGCATCGGCTGGAATCACCTCTGCACCACCACATTCTTCAGCGAGTTTGTTGATCTCACCCATTCGTAAAGCAATGGGGGCATTGGTCAAGGTAAATGTTGCGCCTTCGGCATGGGCAACTTGCGCAACCTTCCAAGCGATAGAGCGATCATTGAGTGCTCCGAATATAATTCCTCTTTTTCCTTTCAGTAAGTTATGTGACATAGCGGTTATTCTTTGGTGGCGTAAAAATAGGATTTAAAGTCGTAAGTCGGAAGGCCGAGCCAGACACAACCCTATTTTTTACTATTCAATTACAGTTGCTTCACGCTAAAGGGATAAGGCTCCGTAAGGCCTGCTTCTGATTTTGTAAAAAACACCTTTTAGAACTCCTGCAAGTAATAGTTGCCAGCAACCACCCAATTGATTGTGGTATCGATACCGACGAGTTCCGCAAAGAGTTCATTGCTTCTTCCTTTTTTTACTTCTACCCGTTCAAAGCCTGAACCCATTGGACGATGTAAATAGAATTGTTCTCCCTCTTGAATCAACTCTTCTATGGCGATCTGAGCAACGGCATCATCCGTCACCACAATCTTGGCTTCAATGAAGGTGCCCACTTTAATATTGATGGACTCATCATCTAGGTGGCCATGTATTCTTAACCTATTGTCTTCGATATCAGGGCTGATCAAGTAGATCTCGCCAGTATATTCGATATCGCTACCTGGAACGTTAAAACTCACTTTTTGTCCAACTTTCACCTTTTCTGCATGCTTCGCGAAAATATTCAACTCTAAGTGTTTATGGTTTTTATTCAGCAACTCAATCAAGGGTTGGTTTTCAGTAACATACTGTCCATTGGTCACCCATAGTTTGCTGACCCTTGCATCAAAGGGAGCGGTGAGTACAATTTCTTTAACAGGGCCATTGGCTAAGACCACCTCTGCTTCGATACCCAATAGACTCAAATGTTGTTTGCTACTGGTATATAGAATCTTGGCCAAATCTCGCTTAACTCGGATTTCGTTGATCTCTCTAACCGAAGTTGCTTTATTGTCTAACAGCTTACTTTTACGATCTAGTTCCGTTTGCTGAAAATCCATATCTGCTTTTGCTCTTAACAATTCTTGTTGCAGGCTGATGAGGTCTGGATGGCTTAATTTTGCTAGTACTTGTCCCTTTTTTACTTCATCACCCGGAATCACATTGATCTGGGTCACCTGGCCTGCCAAATAGCTATGCAACTGATTTCTTTCCATTGGGGGAACATCAACCGTTCCTGTGCAATAGATCTCTTCAGTTAAGGCTTGTACATTGAGTTTACCCACCTTCACCTCTTTTGGAGTTGATGCTGTGGTATTTGCAGGTACTTCATTCACTACTTGTGTTTCTTGCTGACAGGCAGCAATGAATAGTGCAGAAGCGAGTATCGCGTAAAATTTGAATTTATTCATGGTTAAAAAATTAATTCGTTAAGAAATTGATTTGTAATTGTGTGTCAATGAGTTGCTGTTTTATTCTAATGAATTCAGCATAGTTTTCAATATGATCGTTGAGTAAGGAGGTCCACTCAAATGCGTTGATCTCACCAGTATTTAGCAATTGTAAAAGGGCTTCCCACTGTGTATTGAAATCTGCGTCTTTAGGTAGTATCTCCAGATAGCTTAATAAGCTACTTCTTTGGTCATTCAGTCTATTCAATCGCCAACGGTAGTTGTTGATCTGTTGGGTTTGTTCATTGAATTGAATGTCTCTTTCGATCACAGCATTTTTTGCTAGCTGCTTTTCTTGTGCTGAGAACAAGGGCATGCTAATGCCTGCTCTAAAGCCATTTAAGCCTTTGATACCAACGATCTGTTGATTGAAATATCCCAGATTGAATTCCGGTAAGCGTCTTGAGTTTGCTTCTGTAATGCTTAACGAGAGCTTTTCAAATTCGGCTTCATTGCGTTGAAAGAAAAGGGAGGCTATGGAGTCGTTTTGATCGAAAAGTTCAGAGTCAAAACTAAATTCTGAAGGTTCAGCGATGTTCGAAATCCCTGTCCAAGTAGATAGTTCGTTGGCGACTTCCTTTCGATAAAGCTCATTGCCCAGTGCCTCTTGCCTTACTTTGATCAAGAAATTCCGAAAGCTGATTTGATCTCTGAGTGACAATTCACCGATCGTTTTGGCTTGATTTAAGGCTTGTTCTATATCCTCTAGCGTTTCTAGCCAAGCATTATATTGCTTTTGCTTTTGAAATTGGAAATACCACGCGTACCAAGTTTGTGTCACCTTCATATCGAGCATCCTCATTTTGATCTGTTGCTCAATGACCAATTGATTGGTACTGGCTTCTGCTCTTTTCCGAGAAGCACTCAACAAGAACAGGTTGCCTAGGTCTTGATCAAGTTGCCATTGCCAATCTTGTACGGCATCGTTGATCTCCCCATTGGTGTAGTTAAAGGAAGTATTCCCCAATTTAAAGGTGCCTTTCTCGTTGTTTTGGCTTTTGCTAAGCTCCAATTCCAAGTTCTTATAGGCTGAATGATGTGTCTTTGCCGCATTCAGCGCCTGCTCTAGACTTAGCGTTTGTCCTTGCGAAGAGAATATACCAACACCCATAAAGAGCAATAAAGCAGCTGCTTTCTTAAAGAATTTTCGATTGAACATGACATACAAATTGGGTAAGACAAATAGAGTAAGTAGGGTAGCGGAGATCAAACCTCCGATTACGACCGTCGCCAGTGGCTTCTGCACTTCAGCTCCTGCAGTACTTGACATGGCCATGGGTAGGAAACCAAATGCTGCCACTGATGCAGTCATTAATACGGGTCTTAGTCTTGCTAGCGCTCCCTTGATCACAATGTGGTCAATGCTGTTTTCTCCTGAAGCCTTCAATTGATTGAAATAACTGATCAGCACGATGCCGTTTAGTACCGCAACACCAAAAAGGGCAATGAATCCAACTCCGGCAGAAATACTGAAAGGCATTCCCCTCATCCAAAGCGCGATGATGCCGCCAATAGCTGACATGGGAACAGCTGAAAATATCAGTACAGCGTATTTTAGTGATGAGAAAGCAAAATACAGGAGCATAAAGATCATGAGCAGTGCAATGGGTACGGCAATGCCTAATCGCTGTTTAGCGGCTTCCAAATTCTCAAATTGACCACCATAGGTGATATAATAGCCAGCAGGCAATGCTAATTTGGTGTTGAGATTTTCTTGAATTTCTTCCACCAAACTGGCGATGTCTCGATTCCTTACATTAACCCCAATACTGATTCGCCTTTGGGCATTTTCTCTGGTGATCTGCATTGGACCTTCTTCAGAGCTAAAGCTGACCAACTCTTCCAGCGGAATGAGTTCCCCATTGATGTTATTGACAAATAATCGGTTGAGGTTCAACGACTGACGATAACTAGAATCAAGTCTGACCACCAAATCGAATTTTTTCTCATTTTCGAAGATCACGCCGGCTTTTTCTCCCGCATAAGCCGTTCTGATCACTTGATTGATGTCATCTATATTGACTTGATATTGTGCGAGCTTCGCTTTGAGCGGCCTAACCACATACTGCGTGAGTCCTTGTGTTTGCTCAACCTTGATATCTGCAGCACCTTGAATATTTTCTACCAGATCAGCTGTTTCATTACCCAAGCGTGCGAGCTCGTCTACATCTTCTCCAAAGATCTTTATGGCAATATCTGTTTTAGCGCCTGTCGTCAGTTCATTGAAACGAAGCTGTATCGGTTGAGTGAATTCAAACGCAGCACCGGGTATATCGGAAAGTGCCTCTTTCATCAAGGCAACCAGCTCTTCACGATCATTGGTCGTGGTCCACTCTGATTTATCTTTTAGAATGATCATGATATCTGCATCTTCAATGGCCATCGGATCGGTAGGGACTTCAGACGTACCGATCTTTGATACCACATGTTTCACTTCTGGAAATTGCTCCATTAGTCGTTGCTCTGCTTTTTGGGCAGTTTTAATACTCTGCTGTAAGGAGCTCCCCGGAGGGATAGCCATTTGCATCGCCAAATCGCCTTCTTCTAACGTTGGAATAAATTCAGCGCCTAGAGAATTGAGTAAAAGCACAGTGCCAATAAAGGTCGCAGTAACAATAGAGATGATGAGCTTTGGCCATTTTAAGGATTGGCGGAGAATTGGCTCATAGCGATTTCGTAAAAAGTTAACCAATCGATCGGAGAGCGTTTTATGACTCTTGATCTCTTTTTTCATGATCAAACTGGTGATCATGGGAACATAGGTAAGGGAAAGAATTAAGGCACCTAATAGGGCGAAACTCACAGTGAGTGCCATGGGCTTGAACATCTTGCCTTCTATACCTGTCAGACTGATAACCGGTAAAAAGACCATCAAAATAATGAGTACACCAAAGGCAGCCGATTGATAGATCTGAGCTGAAGATTTGGTGATGATCTCATTCATTTTTTGTTGACTGAGCTTATGCCCTACATAACCTGTAAACAATACATGGAGTGCATTTTCTACAATGATGACGGCCCCATCTACCACAATACCAAAATCAATTGCTCCTAACGACATCAGGTTGGCCGAAACGCCAAACAGATTCATTAAGATAAAGGCAAACAACATGGCCAATGGAATCACTGATGCAACAATGAACCCTGCTCGCCAATTCCCTAGAAAAAGAATCAATACAAAAATAACGATCAGGCCTCCCTCTAATAAGTTGTTGCTCACGGTGTCGATGGCGCGGCCTACTAAGTCAGAGCGATCAAGGTAAGGTACGATTTTAACACCCTCAGGGAGTGAGGCTTGTACTCGTTCTATCCGTTCTTGCACATTCGCTATGGCTTCTGATGAATTGGCTCCTTTCAGCATTAGTGCAATACCACCCACTGCTTCACCTTTTCCATCATGCGTGAGGGCTCCATAGCGTTTTGGGCTTCCCCATTGTACAGTAGCAATGTCTCTGATCAATACAGGAGAGCTTCCTTGCTGTTTTACGATGATCTTTTCAAGGTCATCTAATGAACTGATTCTGCCCTCAGCTCGGATATAATAGGCATTGGTGTTCTTTTCGATATAGCTACCACCACTGTTCTGATTGTTCTTTTCCAGTGCGTCAAGGATATCTGACAGGGTCAGATCAAACGTACGGAGCACCATTGGGTCAATGGCCACCTCATATTGTTTAAGGTAACCGCCGAAGCTACTGATCTCAATGATACCGGGGATACCGGCCATTTGCCGTTTGACGATCCAGTCTTGGATCGTTCGAAGCTCCATGGCAGAGTATTTGTCCTCAAATTCGGGTTCAACTTCGAGGGTGTATTGATAAATCTCGCCCAAACCTGTCGTGATCGGCATTAATTCAGGGGAACCTAAGCCTGGAGGAATTTCTTCTGAGGCAAGATTGATCTGCTCTTGGACGAACTGCCTTGCATCTAATTGAGGCATGGCGTCATCGAAAACAATGGTAATTACAGATAATCCATAGCGAGAAATAGATCGAATCTCCTTCACCCGAGGAATATTGGCCACGCTGACTTCAATGGGGAAGGTGATCAATTGTTCTACTTCTTGTGGAGCCAAGGTAGGGGAGCTTGTCACTACTTGGACTTGGTTGTTGGTAATGTCCGGCACGGCATCGATAGGGAGTTGCTTCAGTGAATAAAGCCCTCCAATGATAATGCTCAGTACGAATAAACTGATGATGAATTTCCGTTGTACGGAAAAGCGTATGATGCTCTCAAACATGTTAAGTGCGTTGATTAAAAATTAAAAATGATAGAATAAGCGGCTAAAAATGAACTATGCGCTAGGTGGTCCTCGAAGGGTTTGTGAGTCTAAATGTGAAGGCCCTGCATACAAGGCATTGTAAAGATCAGGCGTTTGTGCATGATGGATTTCATCTGTACGACCTGGGATTACGATTGATTCAGTGCTCACGAAGACATCAAGTGGCGTGTCATCCTGCATTTGGTGCGCAAAGTGCTCCAGATGTTCAACACCAAGGTCTTGTTCGAAAATGCCTTGAAGTAAACTAATGAGGGTTGATTCTGCCTTGACTTGCTGACAGCTGGTCGATGAAATAGTAGTTGTTGCCAAGCTTACATGGCTATGCGGCGTAATGCTGTGTAACACAACAATAACGACTGCTAAATCAAGAAAAAAGCGCTTTACTATTTTCATTCTTCGTAAAATACGAAGTTCTTTTAAGAAGTAATGTCTTAATTGTTACAAATTAGTTCTAATACTAGGTATAGCTCTTTGCGATAGAATATGCAGGGTGACAAAGCTTTCTTCTTTTTTGGTTTTACTAACTACTGGCAAACCGGGTATATTTCTGCATTTTTCAGGCCGATTATCGTCCCATTTGGAAGTTCTTCAGCTTGATTTGCGTCAATTTTCGTTTGGTATCTAGAGGGAAATCGCCATTCATCATCCAATCATAGTAGCCACGTTCTTTATCCAGGACCTCAGTTACTGGTCGGCCTTTGTGCTTGCCAAAGTTAAACACTTCAACTCCTTTATCATTCAATACAATTCTTCCTGCCAAATCAACCATGTTGCTGGCGACAAGATGATGAATAGCCGCCATGTCATTTTGGATCTTGCCGAGTTGTCTGCCACTGGCATCGGTCACCTCCTGACCTGCGTAGCGTTCAATTTGGGCTTTGAACACCTCATAGGTTGCGTTATTGTCTGCTTCTGCGCCATGCGCGCCTTCCAGTGTTTTTCCACAATAGAATTTGTAGGCAGCGGTGAGTGTGCGTTGCTCCATTAAAAAGAAGATCTTTTGTGCATCAATCAACTTCCGCTGGCTCACATCAAAATCAACGTCGGCTCGAAGAAACTCTTCTACCAATAGGGGGACATCAAAGCGAACGATATTGAATCCTCCTAAATCACAGCCCTCTAAGAATTTGGCTAATGTCTTTGCTATTTCTTTAAAAGTGGCCTTGTCTTTGACATCTTCATCTCGTATGCCATGAATCATTGCAGCTTCTTCTGGAATCGGAATGGTGGGATTCACCAAGGCTACCTTTTTTTCTGTTTCCCCATTGGGTTTTACCTTGAGCATCGCCAGCTCGACAATGCGATCTTTGCTGACATTGATGCCGGTAGTTTCGAGGTCAAAAAAGACAAGTGGGTTTTTGAGATTTAGTTCCATCATATTCCGTAGAAATAGTTTTTGCGCAAGTAAGGCTTTTTAATGAAAATCGCGTAATGTCGACCGTATTTCTGGTTATTGGCTGATAAAAGTAAAAAGTAATCCACATCACTATCCACATTTTCCGAATAGCCTGTAATTCAACGGATTATGAATTTATACCTGTAAAAACGTCTTTTTTAACATAAAAAAAGCTGTTCAAAGCAATTGCCCTTGTTTGAATCTGACAGTGAGATCAAGTGAGCGTTTAGATTTTATTGAAAATGTGGATTATGTGAAAAGAAAATAATCAAGGAAAAAACTGGTTTTAAAGATGTTACGTATTCATGTCTTCTTTTATCAACAATTTTGTGTAAAAGTTGGTGGATATGATGGGGGAAAATTCTGTATAAGTATCTGATCAACTCGTTGTAATGAATGACAATTCGCTCTAAGTTTGAAGAATGGAAAAAGGTAAATCGGCGGCACTACGACTCGGCTATAAGTCTAAAACTCTTCAGGGGGATTTAGGGCAGCTGGGGAAGCTTCCTCCTCAGGCCACAGACCTGGAAGAGGCAGTACTTGGTGCGTTGATGCTTGAGAAGGATGCATTGACCAATGTCATTGATATTCTCAAGCCTGAATCTTTTTACAAGGAGTCGCATAAGGCCATTTATCAGGCCATTTATGATCTATTCCAAGAGACAGAGCCTATTGATATCTTAACAGTAACCAATAAGCTTCGAACAGAAGGGAAGATCGAAATGGTGGGTGGGCCATATTACATCACACAACTCACCAATAAGGTCAGCTCGGCAGCTAATATTGAATACCATGCCCGAATCATTGTAGAGCAATCGATAAAGAGAGAACTGATTCGCATCGCCTCGGAGATCCAAAAAGATGCCTTCGAAGATACGACTGATGTTTTTCAATTGCTCGATCGGATGGAACAATCACTTTTTGAAGTGTCTGAAAGCAATATTCGAAAAGAATATGACAGCATGAAGAATGTGATGACGCAAGCCATGGAAGAAATTCAGGCCAGAAAAGAGCATGAAGATGGCTTGACTGGTGTGCCTTCTGGTTTTACTAACCTTGATCGGGTGACTTCTGGTTGGCAGAAATCTGACCTAGTGATCATTGCTGCACGTCCTGCCATGGGAAAAACAGCCTTTGTGCTTTCTGCCATACGCAATGCAGCAGTGGATCATAATAAACCCTGTGCCATTTTCTCCCTAGAGATGTCATCTATTCAGCTGGTGAATCGATTGATCAGTGGTGAAGCTGAACTGGAAAGTGAGAAGATCAAAAAAGGAAATTTAGCTGAGCACGAATGGGCTCAGTTGGTCCACAAGACCGCAAACTTGACCAAAGCCCCCATATTTATAGATGATACTCCTGCACTTTCTATTCTCGAATTGAGAGCGAAATGTAGGAGGTTAAAACAACAGCATGACATTCAGCTGATCGTGATCGATTACCTTCAGCTGATGTCTGGCGATTCTTCCAAGAGTGGAGGAGGATCCGGTAACCGTGAACAGGAGATCGCATCCATTTCTCGCTCATTGAAAAACCTCGCCAAAGAATTGAGTGTTCCCGTGATCGCCCTTTCTCAATTGAGTAGGGCAGTAGAAACCAGAGGAGGTGACAAGCGTCCCCAACTTAGTGACCTCCGTGAGTCTGGTTCTATTGAGCAAGATGCGGACATGGTCATGTTCCTTTATCGTCCGGAATACTACGGTATTACGCAGGACGAAGCAGGAATGCCAATGCAAGGTGTTGGCGAAGTGATCATATCCAAGCATCGAAATGGGTCATTGGACACCGTTCAGCTGAAGTTTATTGGTAAATACACTAAGTTCACTGACTTAGATTTTCATTCAGGCGGAAACGTCTACGGAAGTTCGTTGCCACCTTCTGCCGGTTCAAACTTTGAACAAGGAGGTGGCACGATGACCTTCCAATCAAAAGCCAACGGCGATGAGCCGAAATTACCACCGAGTAATGATCAGGCACCATTCTAGTATTAGGTCTTGTGTATTGAGCAGAGAGAGGAGCGGACAATAATTTCTGAATTAATGTTTAGATCATTCCATTGAGCACGAAACTTAGAATCAAAATAACTGAACAGTGAAAGCCATCATCATATCTGATCAAATCGAACCCATTCAACTAGTCGAAAAGGAGATTCCTGAGCCTAAACAAGGTGAGGTGTTGATCAAATTACAGGCTGCCGCACTGAATAGACGCGACCAATGGATTCGAGAAGGTAAGTACCCCGGTATTGTGCAGGGCACCACCTTAGGTTCTGATGGCGCAGGTATTGTTGTGGCTGTTGGTGAAGGGGTCTCCACGTCATGGAAAGACAAAGAGGTCATCATCAATCCCAATATTGGATGGGGAGAAAACCCTGGCGTGCAAGCGGCTACCTACAGTATCTTGGGAATGCCCTCTGATGGTACTTTCGCCGAATATGTTTTAGTCAATCAAGACCGATTGCATGAAAAACCCGCTTATTTGACCTGGGAACAAGCTGCTGCCTTGCCTTTAGGTGGACTGACGGCTTATCGGGCCTTATTTTTTCATGGCAAGCTGTTGAAGGGTCAAAAGGTATTGATCTCAGGAGTAGGTGGGGGTGTAGCCCAATTTGCTTTTCAATTTGCGCTCGCTAGGGGTGCTGAGGTGTATGTGACTTCGGGAGAGGAAACTAAAATTGAAGCTTGTGTTAAGCGTGGTGCTTTGGCGGGTTACAACTACAAAAGCGAAGATTGGCAACAAAAGGCCATGGAAGAGACTGGAGGATTTGATCTTGTGATTGACAGTGCAGGGGGCGATCAGCTCAATGCGTTCATCAAAATGATGCGACCAGCAGGCTCAATCGTTTTTTATGGAGCAACCAATGGGATGCCCACTAAATTAGACCTGTTTCGGATGTTCTGGAATCAGCTGACGGTCCAAGGATCTACCATGGGGAATGACCAAGAATTTAGCCAAATGATTGATTGGGTCGAAAAACACCAAATTGAACCCATCATTGACTCGGTTTACTCCTTGATAAACGCACGCGATGCATTTGACCGCATGAGATCAGGCGTTTTCGGTAAGGTGGTGATCAGCATTTCGAATTGATGCCTTTTGCTTTTCTACGTTGGCGTTCTAACCAGCTATTGACTATGGTAAATCCACCGATGAAAAAGATGAACATGACCGTCCAATTCGTAGAGCCACGGAAAATGTAAGAACCGATCAGTAATGCAGCTGCCCAAATAACAGCGTTGAGTAAAATGGTTTTCTTCGTGACTTTCATAAGGTAATTCTACGCAATCAATTGGTTTGAATGACCAAGTTTGGGCTGTGCGGTGTATCGACAGGGTTCAAAGGGTTTTAATACAAATTGAAAACTCTTGCACCATTCAAAACCGAAAGCTACCGTTAGAAAAGGCCCATTTCATAAGCTCGTCGTCTTTGAGTTAATTAACGGTAGAATATAACAATGAATCTATGAGACAAATGAGAAAAGGGTGGCTCATGCTGAGTGCCTTGTGCCTTTTGGGGTTTAATTCCCTGGCGCAAGACTATCCAACACTGCAGCAGCAGGCCCAAAGGCTACAGTCACTTGCGAGTGCCAATAGTTCAGTGACGCTTGAATCGCTGACGAAAACGGCAGGAGGAAAAGAGGTTTGGATGCTGAGCATTGGAACCGGTGATCTTGATAGTAAGCCAGCCATGGCGATAGTAGGTGGAGTGGAGGGCAGTCACTTGTTGGGTGTCGAAATGAGCATCCGTTTTGCTGAATCTTTGGTTAAGAACCATGCAGATGCCTTGGAATCTACTACTTTTTATGTGTTCCCGAACATGAGCCCTGATGCTTATGAGCAATACTTTGCCGGTCTTAAATATGAGCGCAGTGGTAATGCCAAAGCGACTGATGATGACAGAGACGGGCGTTTGAATGAGGATCCTTTTGATGATTTGGACGGCAATGGCATGATCACCATGATGCGTGTAGCAGACGTGACGGGAGACTGGGTCACCCATCCAGCTGACGACCGAGTGATGATTCCAGCTGATAAGAGCAAAGGCGAAAAAGGAGCTTATCACTATTTCTCAGAAGGAAAAGACAACGACATGGACGGCGCTTTCAACGAAGACGGAGAGGGTGGAATCCATTTCAATAAAAGTTTGACCTATGAATTTCCTTACTTTACACCGGGAGCTGGTGAGCATCCTGTGTCAGAATTGGAGAACAGGGCATTACTAGACTTACTTTACACGAAATTCAATGTCTATGGTATTTTCACTTTTGGTCCTGGCAACAACTTGTCCTCACCATGGAAATACAATCGTGCGGGTGCTTCAAAACGAGTGGTCACCAGTATTCTGAATGAAGATGCCGGATTGAATAAACTGGCTTCCGATGCGTATAATAAAGCTGTTGGCCTCAAAGATGCGCCTGCTTCAGGTGCACAAGGAGGTGATTTCTTCCAGTGGGCTTACTTCCATTTTGGTCGATTAAGTTTCGGTACACCGGGATGGTGGGCGCCGATGGTAGAAGAAACCGATGGACAAGAGGCGAATAAGGATAAGAACCGCGAAGTCAACTTCCTAAGATGGGCTGAGCAAGAAGGGCTCTCTGATTATTTTGTAGAATGGAAGGAGATTGAACATCCTGATTACCCTGGAAAGAAAGTAGAAGTGGGAGGTATCGCACCTTTTAAAATGATGAATCCACCCATCTCCATGATCGATGACGTGGCGGAAAAGCACAATGCATTCATCGTTGAATTGGCTTCTTTACAGTCAGACGTACAATTAGTGAACGTGCAAACGGAAGAAGTCGGAAAGGATCTTACACGTGTGACAGTGGACTTATACAACCCCGGCACTTTACCGACCCATTCCCAAATGGGTACACGGTCAAAATGGTTGCGCCGCATTAAAGTGGAATTAAAACTAGGCAACGGTCAGGAGATCGTTTCAGGTAGAAAGATCGAATTGATCAATAGTATACAAGGAGATGAGTCTCAAACCATGACTTGGTTGATAAAAGGCAAGGGCAGTTTGTCTATTGCAGCAGGGGCAGCTCATGCCGGGAATGATGAAATTAGCGTAAACCTTAAATAAGCAAACTGATGAAAAAGTATATCAAACATGTATTCGCTGGTTTCCTTTTGATAGGTTTTACAATGCCGGCATTGGCACAATCTGCAGACGAAGTTTTTAGAGCTGTGGGTTCGCCTGAGAATCCCAAAGTACAGATATCGTTCAATCGATATTATACCCCAGAAGGCTTAGCGGCCATTACCAAGAAGATCGCAGATGCGCATCCGAACCTAGTGAAGCGTGTGTCCATAGGGAAATCTTATGAAGGGCGCGACATGTGGATGTTACAGATCACCAATTACCAAAAAGGTGATGCAGACCGTAAACCCGGCTTCTATATTGATGGAAACATTCACTCCAATGAAATCCAAGGAGCTGAGATCTCCATTTACACGGCTTGGTATTTGACCGAACAATTCGGGCATATCGATTACATCACCGAGATGCTCGATGAGCGTGTGTTCTATATCCTGCCTTCATTGAATCCGGATGCTCGCTATAATTACATGAAAGAGCCCAATACGGGAAGCTCGCCTCGCTCAGGTATGATTCCATTGGATGATGACCGTGATGGTTTGGTTGATGAAGATCAACCGGACGATTTAGATGGAGATGGTTCGATCACACAGATGAGAAGAAAGAATCCGAATGGCAACTTCATTCTGGATCCTATGGATCCTAGAAAAATGATTCAAATTGGCCCGGATGACAAGGTAGACCCTAGCGTAGAGCGCTACGAATTCTTAGGTTCTGAAGGGATTGATAACGACGGAGATGGTCGTGTGAACGAAGACCGAATCGGTTACTATGATCCAAACAGAGACTGGGCATGGAAATGGCAGCCAGATTACATTCAAGGAGGTGCCTTAAAGTATCCATTTAGTGTTCCAGAAAATCGTAATGTGGCGGACTTCGTTTTGGCCCATCCAAATATTGCTGGCGGACAAAGTTACCACAATTCAGGAGGGATGATCTTACGCGGCCCAGGAGCTGAAGAGGATATTTCAACCTATAACCGTGCTGATCTGCGCATTTATGATGCGATTGGTAGAAAAGGAGAAGAGATCATGCCAGGTTATCGTTACCTAACAGTGTACAAAGATTTGTATTCTGTATTTGGTGGTGAACTGGATTGGTTCTATGGTAGCCGAGGTATTTATACGTTCTCAAACGAGATCTTTACAAGCTTCGCTTATTTCAAGAACAATGAACGTGGCCAAGAGCTCTCATACCGAGTGGATACTGACCTCTTGTTTGGGGATGCATTTAAGCCTTATGAAACCTACAATCACCCGACCTATGGTGAAATAGAGATCGGTGGCTTCAAAAAGAACTTTGGTAGAGCAACCCCTGGTTTTATGCTGGAAGAGGAGCTGCATCGAAACATGGCTTTTACGCTTTATCATGCCTATCATATGCCTCGCTTGAGCATCGCAGATGTAAAAGAGAAAGATCTAGGAGGAGGGATGAGAGAAATCACGGCCATCATCAAAAATGATCGTCTGATGCCAACACATGCCTCGCAGGATTTGAAGTTCAAGATCGAAAGACCTGATTATGTTTCAATTGACGGTGTTGAGGTAGTAGCTGGGATGATCGTAGACGATGAAGACCGAAATGTGACAAGGGAACAGAAAACAACTCCTGAAAAACTGGAATTGGCCAATATACCGGGCATGTCAGTGGTGAAGGTTCGCTGGATCGTCAGTGGCAGAGGAACACCGAAGATCACTGTCGATAGTGCGAAAGGTGGATTGATTACGAAGTAGTCAACTTGAAATTTACTAAAAAGCCATCCTGAAAGAATCAGGATGGCTTTTTTTGTTCTAACCAGCGGATGTAACCCGGCTGTTGAAAAGCTCAGCTAGTCAGAATACATCATTATTTCTTCCAGATCAATTCCGGAATGAACTGATCCTGTTCAAGGATCTCGGCAGATTTGAGGTGGTAGATCACCGATTTGATCATCTTATCACTTACCCAGCTATTGGTGGCCCATTCCGTACTGTGGTACCAGCGTTCGATGTCTTTTACCTGCTGTTTATAGCGTTGGGCAACAAGCGGGATGACCTCATTGTCCTTCATGAACGCCTGACAGCTTTCTTGGATCAGATCGAGGAATAGGTCTACTTTTTCAGGAGCTTTGGCCAGAATTTGATCCGATGCGGCAATGACAAAACACGGCCAGGGTGTAAGGTATTCGTCAATGCGTCGGATAATGCCGGCATCGACATAGGGCTTGGTGGTGTACTTTTCCCAATAGAACACATCCGTTTCTAGTGCATTTAACGATTTTATGGCTCCATTGATGTCATTGATCACGGTGAATTGCTCAGCTCCTAGGCTTTGTTGCTTACTGTTGGCATTCACAATGGAGATCAAATGAGATCCTGAGCCGAAACGGCTGATGGCATGCTGCTTATCAAAGATAAAGTCCTTTTTTTGTAAGGGGTTTTCAAGCCCTGTATGAATACCCCAAGTAAGAGGAGTGATCACGTATTCACTGATGATCTTGCTTGGGTTTCCTTTGATGATGTCGGTGATGATGCCCTCAGTGAGTAGAATGCAGATGTCAACTTCATTTTCGCGAAGGGCTTTGCACATTTGGCCCGTGCCCCCTCCAAAGTCTGTCCACTTAATGGAAATGCCGTTTTTACCCAGTGTACAGTCTTCATTGATCAGGTGGATGGGTAGGTTGAAATGTTCAGGAACACCGCCAATGCGGATGGAGGTAAGGCTCATGCAGTGAAAATAGTGGGTTGAGGCTTATGGTTCAAATAATTGAGTGGAGTAAGTGGTTGAGAAGTGATTCCCCAAAGCTAACGCGCGCCACAGCTAGCGCGCGTTTGCAACGCGTGCGGAAAATGCTTACAAGATTTTTAGCACAATGCTTCTCTACAAACAAAGTAAGGCTCATTTTTTAGGTTTTAATTAAATATACATTGAATCATAGAGGCACGCGTTGCAAACGCGCGCTAGCAGAGCTGAAAGCATGATGCACTAGGCACTAATTAACGAATAACCCTCAGTCCCTAAAGGGATGCCAAGGTTCTTGATTTATCACCCTTTAGGGTTGGGGTAGAAATTGACTCCAGATTATTCGCTTAATGAATATCCCCATCACATCTCAAATTCCAAATTCTGTTTGGCCGTCTTGAGTTCGTTGAGGGTTTTTAGGTTGTTTTGGGCTTGTGCCACTTCAATACCCTTGGCATAGGTTTCGATGGCTTTATCTTCCTGCTCAAACTCGGCTTGCAACTGTGCGGCTTGGTAATAACTCGCTAGATAGTCAGGGTGTTTGTCTAACAACTGCTCAAAAAGTTGTAGAGCTGCAGCAGCGTTGCTATTCAAATATTCACAGGCTAAGGCGTAATAATTAAAGGGGTCATTTGGCTCCTCTTCAATATAGCTTTTCAATAAGTTGATTCTTGCGTCATTCATCGATTGCAATCGTTTTTATTTCACCTGTTTGTGACTATCTTCGGGCAAATTTAGGGCATAGCCCTTGTTTTTTGTAAGAAAGTGTGCTTTCTCTGAACATGCCTTCATGCAAAAGGTTGAAAAGATAGTCTTAAACAAATCGAAAAGCAGGTTATGAATATTTTAGTATGTATCACTCACGTTCCAGATACTACTTCGCGCATTGCTTTCACCAATAACAATACAGAATTCGATAAAAATGGCGTCCAATTCATTATTGGCCCATACGATGACTATGCATTGGCGAGAGCGGTTGAGTTGAAGGAGCAGCATGGAGGCAAGATCACTGTATTGAATGTAGGCGAAGCAGATGCTGACCCCACCATCAGAAAAGCATTGGCGATTGGAGCTGATGAAGCCATTCGTGTCAACGCATTTCCATCAGATTCTTACTTTGTCGCTAATCAGATCGCCGCAGTGGCGAAAGAAGGTGCTTATGACTTGATCTTGATGGGCAGAGAGTCGATCGACTTTAATGGAGGCATGGTGCACGGAATGGTCGGTGAAATGTTAGGTATGCCTTCTTTTTCACCGGTGATGACCTTGGATGTTAACGGAGATACAGCTAGCCTGTCTCGTGAGATTGAGGGGGGTAAAGAGAAATTAGAAGTGAAATTGCCATTTGTAGCGGGCTGTCAAGAGCCTATTGCTGAGTGGAAGATCCCTAACATGAGGGGAATCATGTCGGCAAGAACAAAGCCATTGACCGTGAAAGATCCGGTCGACGACACGGTGCAAACACAGCTTTCGGCTTACGAATTGCCACCAGCAAAAGGTACGGTAAAAATGATCGACGCAGATAACGTGCAAGAATTGGTCGATCTATTGAAAAACGAAGCAAAGGTCCTTTAATCACTCAAAACAGAAAGAACATGTCAGTATTAGTATTTATAGAGACAGAAGAAGGAAAGATCAAGAAATCGTCAAGAGAGGCGATCACTTATGGCGCTGCTTTGGGTGATGTCACTGCGATTGCTTTGGGTCAAGTGGCTGCCGACGAGTTGGCGACTGCTGGTGATAATGGAGCTAAAAAAGTATTACATGTTGCCGATGAGCGCCTAAATGCAGGCTTGATTCAGCCCTATGCCGAAGTGCTAGCAGCTGCTATGGAGAGCACGGGTGCCACGATCGTGGTAACCGCAAAGTCTTCCTTGGCAGATGCTGTAGTGGGTAGAGTAGCGGCGAAAACAGGTGCAGGTTTGGTATCTAACGTGGCCGATTTACCCGATACAAGCAATGGATTTGTGGTGAAACGAAGCATTTACACAGGGAAAGCTTTTGCGAATGTGTCTATCACTACGGATAAGAAGATCTTAGCGATCAAAAAGAATGCAATTGAAGTCACAACGGGCGGAGGTGCAGCAGCAGTGGAGGCCTTCGAAGTGTCTTTAGATGAGGCCTTGTTTGGCGCAACCATTACGGCAACAGAAAAAGCTGAAGGCGACATCCTATTGCCTGAAGCAGATCTAGTGGTGTCGGGTGGAAGAGGGTTGAAAGGACCTGAAAACTGGGGCATGATCGAAGACCTAGCCAAAACCCTTGGTGCAGCGACAGGTTGTTCTAAGCCAGTATCGGATATGGACTGGAGACCACACCATGAGCACGTTGGACAAACCGGTGTTAAAGTGAGTCCGTCACTCTACATTGCAGTTGGTATTTCAGGTGCTATTCAGCACTTGGCAGGAGTCAATTCTTCTAAGTATATTGTGGTGATCAACAAAGACGAGGAAGCACCATTCTTCAAAGCCGCAGATTACGGTATTGTCGGTGATGCCTTCGAGGTTGTGCCAAAATTAACAGAAGCGTTGAAGAACGCTTAGCCAAGAAATACTACGCATTGGATAAAATAAAGATCGAAATCTTAGGGCTTTCGTCAAGTCAGTCACAAAGTACAGGCTCTTTCGCTTTGGTATTGGGTGAGGTAGAAGGGGAGCGGAGATTGCCTATCATCATTGGCATGTTCGAAGCCCAAGCCATTGCCTTAGAAATTGAAAAGATCGCACCCAATAGACCCATGACGCATGATTTGTTCAAGTCATTTGCTCATGGGTTTAATTATGAGGTGGCTGAGATTCTCATTTCTGACCTGAAAGAAGGCGTCTTTTTTGCTAAGATCGTCTGTACGGATGGTATCAAGACGGTGGAGATCGATGCACGTCCTTCAGATGCGATTGCCATCGGTATTCGCTTTGAAGTACCTTTTTATACCTATGAAAAGGTGCTAGCCGAAGCGGGTATTATTTTAACTGATGACGAAGAAATTCTTGAAGAAGAGACAATAGAGCCTGTTGTGGTTGAAAAGGAAGGTGAACGACTTCAGGATTTCTCTGTAGATAAATTAAACGAAATGCTCAACGAAGCCTTGGCTGCTGAAGATTACGAAAAAGCAGCGAAGATCAGGGATGAGCTCAATAAACGAAGTTGATGAATTGGTAACCCCAACATTAGGTTGGGGTAACTTTTTGCCCCGATGGATATCTTAAGAGCAATATTAGGTCTGGCAATTCTTATAGGAATTGCTTATTTATTTTCTGGCAACCGGAAAAAGATTTCATGGCGATTGGTCGGTGTCGGACTTCTCTTGCAGATCATCATTGCTTTGTTGATTGGCTATGTACCCATTGTTCAATATGGCTTTGAGGCCTTAAGCAAAGGCTTTGTTTCCTTTCTAGGCTTTGCGCTTGACGGGGCTGCTTTTCTTTACGGCGATTTAGCCAAGAATAGCGATGCAGTAGAAGGGACTAAACACAGTCTAGGCTTCCTCTTCGTTTTTCAAGCCTTACCAACTGTTATCTTCTTCTCGGCCATTACGGCAGGTCTCTATTATTTAGGTATCCTTCAAAAGATCGTCTTTGTTTTTGCCTGGATCATGGCCAAGACCATGCGCTTATCAGGAGCGGAGTCCATGTCGGCTGCCGGCAATGTATTCCTTGGTCAAACAGAAGCACCGCTTTTGGTACGGCCTTTCATTGCCAAAATGACCAAATCAGAGTTACTCTGTCTGATGACGGGCGGCATGGCAACCATCGCCGGATCGGTATTGGGGGCGTATGTGGCCTTTTTGGGCGGTGGTAACGAGGAAGAACAGGCTAAATTTGCGACATACTTGCTTAGTGCGTCTATTATGAATGCGCCAGCAGCTATTTTGATGGCCAAGATCTTCCTTCCGGAAAAAGAAGAAGTGGAAAAGAAATTGGTCGTTGCTAAAGATCAATTGGGTGTCAATGTGATCGACGCACTTTCTCGAGGAGCAAGCGATGGTGTCAAGCTGGCTGCTAATATCGCAGCGATGTTATTGGCTTTCATTGCGGTCATTTATGCACTGAATTGGATCTTGGTCGATGGCATCGGTGAGTGGTTTGGCATCAACGCCTATGTGATCAGGTCGACAGATGGAGTCTTTGATGGCTTTAGTTTGCAGTACATCTTAGGACAATTGTTCAGGTTATTCGCATTCGCGATGGGGGTAGAATGGCAAGAGACACTACAGGTGGGTAGCTTGATTGGCCAGAAAACAGTCATCAATGAATTTGTTGCTTACCTCAGTTTAGCAGAAATGAAAGAAGCCGGGGTCTTAAGCGAAAAGGCCATTATCATTTCGACCTATGCGCTTTGTGGATTTGCTAATTTCTCATCCATTGCCATCCAGATCGGAGGTATAGGAGGGATGGCACCAAGCCGGCAGGGAGATCTATCGAGGCTAGGCTTACGGGCTTTGATCGCAGCCACCTTGGCAACGATGATGACAGCGACCATTGCGGGAGCGCTTTTTGGTTAAGTGATTTTTGGTTATCAGTTAATTGGTAAATCAGCGTATCGGTAATTAGTCCATCAATACTACTACTGGTCTTAACGTCACGGTGAGACATGATGACTAAGCGGTTTCTTTGCCGTTGTTGGTGTTGTCACCAACAACATCTTTTCTCTATTTCGTTTTCTGATTTTATGGTGTTTGTTTTGGCTAGTAAATATTTGAATATCAAATCTCTCAATACTTGTACAGTATTTGAACTTGTTAGTGAGAACACCAGCAAGGGCGGGGAAATGTCATTTTTGGAACATCATCTTTCTTTTCCCACAAGAGTTTTCCATCTTTCTTTACTTAAAGCTCAGCCATGAAAGACATTTTTGATCCAAAGACCACTACAGATACGATCGCTCGCATTGATCAATTGACACCTGAAACACAACCCTTATGGGGTAAGATGAATGTAAGTCACATGCTTGCTCATTGTTGCGTGACCTACGAAATGGCCTATACCGATAAGCATCCTGCGCCCAAAGGCTTCATGAAGATCATACTGAAGCTTTTTGTGAAAAACATGGTAGTGAGCGAAAAGCCCTACAAGAAGAACCTAAAGACGGCTCCCCAGTTCGTGATTGCTGATGAACGTGATTTCAAAAAAGAAAAAGAGCGTTTGATCGCTTATATCAAAAAGACAGAGGAATTGGGAGGGGATCATTTCGATGGCAAAGAGAACTTGTCCTTTGGGAAAATGTCCAAAAAAGAGTGGAACAATATGTTCTATAAACACCTCGATCATCACCTCCAACAGTTTGGGGTTTGATCATTTTCTCATTTAAACTCCACTAGCAGCATTTTCACACCGCTCAAGAGCTTCAGGCCAGGGGCTTAGGAAAAAAGACCACTTTTTGATCAATTGATATAACCAACCAGCGCGTAGCAACCAATAGATTAAAGACTGCGTTTTTCACTACGCACTACGCACTACGCACTACGCACTACGCACTACTTAATACTCACCTCACCAATCAATCAAAGGACTGGCATAGTAATTAACTCCTTGCGCACGTAGAAATTTGCCATGTTGAGCGAGTCTTCTTCGATAGTCCTCCCAATTGCGATTCTCTTTCACTGACCAGCCTAGTTCTGCATATCCGATCAGACGCGGAAATGCCAAGTACTCAAGCTCGTCTAGCGTCCGGATCGTTTCTGCCCATAAAGGAGCCTCAACACCTAATAAGTGCCTATTATCAAAACTGTCTTCAGGAAACCAATTGTAGGCAGTATCTACAGGGATATAACCTGCCCAACGCAGTCCGTATTCAGAGTTTTCATTGTACTTCATGTCCAGGTAGGCTTTTTGCGCGAGCGAAACAATGAGCTTCATGCCCTGATCAATTCCTGCTTGTGCGTTCTTTTTGTTATTCCACCATTGCGCAACCGATGAGGAGCTCATTTCTGTCGTGGCAATCTCATCCCAACCAATCATGCGTTTACCATGCTTTTGTACGATTTTTTCTACGCGTTCGACAAAGTACTTGTAATCGGGTTTTTCAGTGACGAGGCTCTCGTCTCCACCGATGTGAAAGTAGGGCCCGGGAGTCATTGCACTGATCTCTCGAACGACATCATCGATGAAGGCATATACGGTGTCTTTTCTAGTATCGAAGGTGCTGAAGCCTACCGCCATACTGGTTTCGATCTTTACCTCCTTGCCATTTCCATTCAGGAAAGGGTAGGCGAGTGAGGCTGCATTGGTATGTCCTGGCATGTCAATCTCAGGAATGACCGTGATGTGTCGCTCTGCAGCATAAGCCACGATTTCTTTGTAGTCCTCTTGTGTATAGAATCCTCCGGGACCACCACCAACACCAGTTGTGCTTCCTACTTCTGTCAAACGAGGCCACGATTTGATCTCAATACGCCAGCCTTGGTCATCAGAGAGGTGCATGTGAAACTTATTGATCTTATAATAAGCCAGAATATCTAAGTACTGTTTGACATCTTCTACGCTAAAAAAGTGACGTGCGACATCGAGCATAGTGCCTCGATAATTAAATTGCGGCGCATCACTGATAGCTCCCGTTGGAATGACCCAAACGGGATTCGTTGTAAGGGTGTCATTGGATTTATCTGGGATGAGCTGGCGGATGGTTTGAATGCCACGAAAGGCACCAGCACCTGTTCCGGCTTTTAGTACAAGGGAGTCTGAGGTGATATGCAACTCATAAGCTTCCGAGTTTTCTGTTTGCTCAACCTGTTGTATCACTAGGTGATTGAATACTTTTTCGCCAGAACCTACTTGAAAGGCAGTTTTGGCTTCGATCTTCTCGACGAGGTAATCGGCTGCAGATCGAAAACTGTCATCATTCGAAACGACGGTTAATGCTGTGAAGGCATCTAAGGCAAATCCACTTCCTGTGGCAGTTACTTCAAGCGGTTTTGGAATAAGGGCAGCTTTGCTCAGGTCAGTCACCGGAAAATCTATAGACCGTTTGGGGCTACAAGCTAATGCGATAAAAAAGCAAAGGATGACTAGTAGGAGATGTTTCATGTTTCAGTTCTGAATTGAGTATGTAATTATACCAAAAAAAGAGAACGGTTTTTCACTATTGATGGCAGCTTTGCCTGCATTTCACGTTTGGCTGCTTCCCTTTCACCTCGATAAAATGAAGAATATCTACAATAAAATGCTTTGTAGATCAGTGTATATCAACTCATTAACTTATTCATTAAGTTAGTTTCACTTTTGACCCTAAAACTGAATCATGAAAGCAATGAGAAGACGATTTGTTACATGCCTCATCCTACTACTAACCACCACCAACCTGATCTTTGCACAGGAAGAAAAGCAAATGAATTCGCTCGCTGACCAGTTAGGTCAGATTATGCGAAAATCGGAAACCTACGAAGGCTATAAGGTCATTAAGACCAATGAGTTGCTTCAATTCAAATCGAGCATGCTTGATTCGCTGATGAGCTATAAGAGCAATATCGCAACACTCGAAATAGACTTCGCCACATTACGAGGTGATTTTGAATCCTTGAAAGCCCAGTTTGAACAAACCCAGACTCAACTCCTTGCGAGCCAAGAACAAAATGCTTCGATGAGCTTTTTAGGTCTTGCCGTAAATAAGAAGTCCTATAATGCGGTCATCTGGTCGTTTATTGCCTTACTCATCTTTTCATTGGGGATACTATACTACCGGATCAAGCATGTTTGTGCTGTGGTAAAACGAGTAAAAAGTGCCTATTCAAAGATCATGGATGAATACCGTACACAGCGACATCAGTCGGTAGAGAAGCAAATCAAGTTGAAGCGTGAACTTCAAACGATGCAGAATAGATTAGAAATGATACAAAGTCTCGAAGAAACGGCTTAAATGCAGTTTTATCCATGAGACTCTAAGATAAATCAGTGTCGAATTAGGTTGGCAATTCCTAATGAAAAAGCCCTGTCGGACGGACAGGGCTTTTGTATTTCATGTCAACGTTAGCGTTTAATTATAGTCTTCTCTTGGCGTTGGAGCTCCTGCCATGATCTCTTCATTTGCATAAGATTCAAATTTCTCGAAGTTCTCATTAAACATTCTTGCCAGTTTATTAGACTGCGTATAGAAACCTTGATCATTTTTCCAGGTCTCTCGAGCACTTAAAATCTCAGAAGGAACACCAGGACAAGTCATAGGGATTTCAGCACCAAAGATGGAGTGCTTTCTATAACCTACATTGTCCAATACACCTGAAAGTGCCGCTGTGATCATGGCTCTTGTGTATTTCAATTTGATTCGAGAACCTACTCCGTAAGGACCACCTGTCCAACCTGTATTCACCAACCATACGTTGACATTGTGCTCAGTCATTTTCTTGCCTAGCATCTCAGCATAAACGGTGGGGTGCAATGGCATAAATGGTGCTCCGAAACAAGCGGAGAATACGGGTACTGGATCGGTAATACCTGCTTCTGTTCCTGCTACTTTCGAAGTATAGCCAGAAATAAAGTGGTACATGGCCTGTCCTTTGTTGAGTCTCAAGATAGGAGGCATCACACCAAAGGCATCACAGGTAAGGAAGAAGATGTTCTTTGGAATACCACCGATTGAAGGCTCAGCGATGTTATCAATATGGTCTAGCGGATAAGAAACTCGTGTATTCTCCGTCACACTGGTGTCTTCGAAATTGACGGTTCTCGAGTTTGGGAAGAAGCGTGTGTTTTCAACGATCGCACCATATTTAATCGCCCTGAAAATATCTGGTTCTTTTTCTTCTGTTAAGTCAATCGCTTTCGCATAGCAACCGCCTTCAAAGTTGAAGACATTTTTAGCCGTCCAACCGTGCTCATCATCACCGATCAAGAATCGATCAGGGTCAGCGGAAAGCGTGGTTTTACCTGTTCCTGACAAACCAAAGTAAATGGCTGTATCCGCCTCTTTTTTACCCATGTTTGCAGAACAGTGCATTGGTAAAACACCATCTTGCGTAGGAAGCAAGAAGTTCAGTACAGAGAAAATTCCTTTTTTCATTTCGCCTGAGTACTGCGTTCCGCCAATTAAGATCATTCGTTTGGTGAAGTTGACGATCGCAAAGTTTTCTTGTCGAGTACCATCAGTTTCAGGGTCTGCCTCAAATTCAGGGCAGCAAAGAATAGTGAAGTTTGGCTCAAAACTATCGAGTTTATATTCTTCCGGCTCAATAAACATGTTGTAGCAGAAGAGATTGTGCCAAGCATAAGTGTTTACAACTCGCAGCTTAAGTCTGTGGGTTTTATCTGCTCCCGCATAAGCATCTCTTACATACACCTTGCGCTCTTCAAGGTATCCGAGCATTTTGTTATAGATCTGATCGAATTTTTCAGGGGAAAAGGGCTTGTTGATATTACCCCACCAAACTTGGTCTTTGGTTAAATCATCTTCAACGATGAAGCGATCTTGAGGAGAGCGTCCTGTGAATGTACCTGTGTCTACAGTAAGTGCTCCTGTATCCGCTAAGTGACCTTCTCCGTTTTTTAAAGATTCTTCGATAAGCTCCGATTGAGTGAGGTTCCAATGCGCCTCTTTTACTTTTTTGATACCGGCCGTTTCAAGACCAGCTTTGTTTGATTTTCTACCAGTTTCTAACATGGTTTTCTCGGTTTGTTCAATGATTATGAAAACGTTTGCAATAATACTTATCGCAGGTCAAAAAACGATAATTAATAGTCACTAATTCATGATTTAGGTCATGCAGTTCTCTTGTCTCGCCGGAATAAAATCGATTGAAATGGATGTCTTTTACAAAAATCAATTTGTAAATAGCTAGGTGTCCTGTTAGATTGAAAGGATTTTTAAAAAACTAAACAACTACTATGTCAGAACAGAAACAGATTTGGGGTCATCCTAGAGGTTTGGCCACGCTCTTTTTTACTGAAATGTGGGAGCGGTTCAGCTACTATGGTATGCGGGCGCTCTTGATCTTATTCATGGCAACTGCTGCATCAGAAGGAGGGCTTGGATTTGATGATCAAACGTCAGGAGCGATTTATGGCCTTTACACGATGGGTGTATACCTATTGGCCTTACCCGGTGGTTGGTTAGCGGATAGGCTTTTTGGATTAAAGAAATCCGTATGGTATGGTGGAATCATCATTGCCCTAGGTCACTTTACCATGGGTATACCTGGCATTGCTCAACTTTTAGGAATGGGTGGCGAAGGAGCAGAGGTAACGGCGCTAGATACCAATTCTTTCTTTTTAGGCTTGATTTTGATCGTTGTGGGAACCGGTTTACTAAAGCCCAACATTTCCTCCATTGTAGGCCAATTATATGCGCCTGGAGATGCGAAGCGAGATGCGGGCTTCTCTATTTTCTATATGGGGATCAATATTGGGGCCTTCGCTGCACCACTTTTAACCAGTGCATTGGCCGATTATGACTGGCACTTAGGCTTTGGCCTCGCTGGTTTTGGTATGGTGTTAGGATTGATCCAATACAGGCTCACCGCCGGTTCTTTAGACGATGTTGGGAATCTAGAAATGCCAAAGACAGAAGAGGAAGAAGCAGAACGATCAGGACTAAAAAAATGGACTTCCATTGTCTGCGTAGTGCTTATAGGACTTTTGGTACTATTATTTGCTGGTGTTATTGAACTCGATGCCTTGGCCATCGCTAATGCTTCAGGAGTGGTCATTGCCATCATTGCCTTTGCTTACCTGGCCTATGTGATCATATTCGGTGGATTGGATACCGTAGACAAGAAGAAAGTAGGAGCGATTGGTGTTGTATTTATTTTCTCCGCTGTATTCTGGTCTGGTTTTGAACAGGCGGGTTCTACACTCAATCTTTTTGCCGAACGGTTTACCGATAGAACGGTTTTTGGATGGGAGATTCCTGCCGGGATGTTCCAATCCGTGAATTCGACCTTTATCATTCTTTTTGCGCCTTTCTTCGGTGCGATGTGGATTTGGTTGGCCAAAAGAAATTTGGAACCTAGCTCACCATTGAAATTTGTATTTGGGTTAGTAGGAGTAGCCTTAGGCTTTTTTGTGATGTACTTCGCTGCAAAGATCGCGGCTTCAGGAGACCTTGCCGCTCCTACGTGGTTAATATTTACTTATTTGTTCCATACTTGGGGTGAATTGAGCTTAAGCCCTGTTGGCTTGAGCTTAACGACCAAGTTGGCGCCTAAGAAGTTCCAAGGCCAAATGATGGGGATATGGTTCTTGTCTGTGTCATTAGGTAATCTGCTGGCAGGCCTTATTGCTGGTGAAGCCAGCGGAGGAGATGCTGAAGCTTTAGCCAATATGCCTGACCAATACATGACCATCGTATTGACCACCTTTGGCGCGGCCCTTGTGCTACTGGCAATCAATAAACCGCTTAGAAAATTAATGGGAGACGTGCATTAGAGACGATTTCCATCCATCAAATAAAAAGGCCACCTGATAAAAACGGGTGGCTTTTTTGTTAGCTTTAACTTTAATTTTTTTAGCCATGAAGAATATTTTTAGAATGCTTCAAGGATTGAGCTTGCTCACACTCCTTGTTTTTATTTCAGCCTGTCAAGATTCATCTCAGTCGAATCAAGACGAATTTTCACTCGATTATGAAAAGTACACCTTGGACAATGGACTTGATGTTGTGCTTCATCAAGACAAATCAGATCCGAAGGTTGCAGTAGCCGTCCTTTATCATGTGGGTTCGAATAGAGAAAAACCCGGTAAAACAGGCTTTGCACACTTTTTTGAGCACATGCTTTTTCAGAACTCAGAGAATGTTGGTGCCGGAAATTTTATCAAATACATCAACGATCTAGGGGGGACGTTCAACGGAGGAACATCACCTGATCAGACGGTTTATTTCGAAACTGTTCCAAGCGATGCGTTAGAGAAAGTGCTGTGGATGGAATCCGATAGAATGGGCTTTTTCATCAACACCATTTCTGAATGGGGGCTTGAGAACGAAAAGCAAGTAGTGAAAAACGAGAAGCGCCAAGGGGTAGACAATAGACCTTATGGACATAAGACATATGTACAGTTGAAAAACCTTTACCCTGAAGGTCATCCATACAGCTGGGATGTGATCGGAAGCTTGGAAGATCTCCAAAATGCGACCATTGCTGATGTAAAGGAGTTTTATGCCAATTACTACGGTGCTGGAAATGCGACACTTGCCATTGCAGGAGATATTGACTTGGCTCAAGCCAAAGAATTAGTGAACAAATATTTTTCAGAGATCAGTTCTGGTCCTGCTGTTGACGCCATTGAACCCATGCCGGCAGTACTAAATGAAACCAAGCTCTTTTATCATGAGGATAAGTTTGCCAATCTTCCTGACCTGCAAATGATGTATCCAACAGTCGAACAATACGATAATGACATGTGGGCTTTGGATATGCTTGGCCAATTATTGACGGATGGCAAAAAGGCACCACTTTATCAAGTGGTTGTGGAAGAGAAAAAGCTAGCGCCTAGTATTTATGCTTATAACCGCTCAAATGAAATAGCAGGCACTTTTAGTGTTGGTGCAAGAGCATTTGATGGTGTCGATTTGAATGAATTGAGAAATGCCATATTCGAAGGACTTGAGAAATTCGAGAATGAAGGGTTTTCAGATTCAGATTTGGCGAGAATAAAGGTAGGTGCAGAAACAGGAGTCTATAATTCTGTTTCAAGCGTTTTCAGTAAGGCCTATCAATTGGCTAGTGATAACACCTTCGCTAATGATCCTGGCTACATCACGATGAACTTAGAAAAAACCCTGAACGTCAGCAGAGAAGACATCATGAGGGTGTACAATAAATACATCAAAGGGCAGCCTTATTTGGCGACAAGTTTTGTTCCTGTTGGGCAAAAAGAGCTCGTGTTAGAAGGGTCAGTAAAAGCCGAAGTGGTGGAAGAGCCTATTGTTCAAGGAGCTGAAGCTAATCTTGATCAATATGAGCGTGATGTTGAGTTTGTAAAAACTAGCTCATCGATCGACAGAAGTGTGATTCCTGAGTTGGATGGTGAGCTAAGCTTTGCTCCACCAGCTATTCAAACAGATGAACTTTCTAACGGGACGAAGATTTTTCATATCTATCAAGACGAGCTGCCAATGGCGCAGTTCAGTATTCGGATAAAGGGCGGAATGTACCTGGATGATCCTGCAAAAGTTGGAACCGCCTCTCTTTTAGACAATATGTTGATGGAGGGTACTGCGAATAAAACGCCAGCAGAACTTGAAGAGGCAATTGGTCAACTTGGAGCGAGGGTTTCGGTTTTTTCGTCCAAAGAATACATCACGATTTCAGGAAACTCCTTGGCAAAGAATTACCAAGAAGTGTTGGATTTGGTGAAAGAGATCGTGTTAGAACCAAGATGGGATGAGGCCGAGTTCGAAAGAGTAAAAAGTTCCGCTTTAAATGCGATTCAGCAATCAAACGCCAACCCTAATGCTATCGCATCAAGGGTCTTTAATGAGGTGTTGTATGGGAAAGACCATATTTTCTCGAATCCAACTTCGGGTACATTAGCGTCGGTTTCTTCTATTACCCTGGATGATCTTAAAGAATACTATGAAAAGAATTTCTCACCATCTATTGCGTCGTTTCACTTTGTAGGTGCTATTGAGAAATCCGATGTCATCCGTTCTCTTGAGTCTTTTGAAGATTGGATGGCTAAAGACGTTGAATTTCCAGTATACGAGATCAACACACAGATGGACAATTCGAGGCTGTATTTTGTGGACTATCCTGAGGCCAAGCAGTCCGTGATCAATATTGGAAGAATTGCGATGGAAGAGGGGAATGATGATTTTGCCGCAGCAGGTGTGTCTAATTATCGTTTGGGCTCGGGCTCGGGTTCTATTCTTTTCAAACAACTCAGATTGGAAAAAGGGTATACCTACGGTGCTTACTCAGGTTATAGCAGAACAATGGATGGTGCTGTTTTTCAGGCTTCTTCCAGTGTCAGAACCAACGTAACGAAAGAGTCTGTCGACCTTTTCAAACAGCTATTGGACAACTATAGCAACGATTTTTCAGAAGATGATTTGAATGTCACCAAGAACTCCATTTTAAGAAGTAATACGCAGTCTTACGAGACCTATGGAAGCTTGTTGGGTATCCTCCAAAACATCTCAACCTATGATCTTGACCTTGACTACATTGCAAAAGATGAAGCAAAACTAAAAGCGATGGATCTTACTGAGATCAAACGACTGGTCGACGAGTTCATGAATCCGGATAATTTGGTCTATGTGGTTGTAGGTGATGGTCAAACCCAATTGCCAAGACTGAACAATACCGGATTAGGGAAGCCGGTATTAATCAATAAAGACGATGAGTCGTTGGTGATAGAGAAATAGGGTTCACCTATCCAAAATACAAATGCCATGCTCAAAGAGCATGGCATTTTTTATAACGCTCCTTCCTTCTTAATCTCAATCATTGATTTCAGTTCAGCAGGAGGATGACTATCGTCTTTCAGATTGAAGTCCCACCAACTGGTCGAACACCATCGGCCATGTTTAAATCCAACATGTTTCATTTCACCCATTTGTTGAAAGCCCATGGATCTGTGAAACGCTATGCTCATATCGTTTGGCAGCGTGATCACTGCAATAGCCTTGCAGTAATTCATCATTCGGAGTACTTCAAAGAGTTTCAAATAGAGTAGGCGGGCGATCCCTCTCTGACGATGATCTTTGTGGATATAAACAGTCACCTCTTGATTCCATTGATATGCTTTTCTACTACGATGAGCGGTGGCGTATGCATAACCAACAAGCACTTGCTTCTCTTCTGCCACTAACCAGGGAGACAAGGCACTATAGTCAATAATTCTTTGCTGAAAGTCTTGTAAAGAAGGAACCTCAACTTCAAATGACACCGTTGTATTCAGGACAATGGGCCCATAGATCGTCAGTAGGTCTTGTGCATCCTCTGGATGGACCCACCGGATGTTAATGTCAGTATGCATATATGAATTTAGGTAGAATCTAATTAGCGTTGAAACCAACAAAAAACCGTAGCATCTCTTTGGTGCCACGGTTGTTGTCTAGGTGAATAGATGGCGAGGTCTTGTGTTTAGGTTTCGGATAGTAAGACCTTTCCATTGAATAGTTGATTAATAAACGTAAGTCTGTGACATCTTGGATTTATCATCAAGAGGAATAGTTTGGATTTGAATCTTAAGTATCAGGTGTTCAACTGTATAGCTGATTACTTTTTCATTTTTAAGCTAAAAATTATACAGTACATTTGGGCAATGAACGAGATATCTACTAATGAACTCATTTATTATGTAGATCTGACGGGGACTTTTGTCTTTGCCGTGAGTGGTTGGTTACTCGCTTCTCGCAAGGAACTTGATTTCTTTGGTGCAACGGTGATTTCCTTCATTACGGCCGTGGGAGGCGGTACCTTGAGAGATCTCCTCATTGGTAGTACACCTGTGGGTTGGATGCAAGACATCAATTACCTCTATGCGATATTGGCAGGTATATTTGCGACCGTCTTTTTCAGAAAGGTCTTCGAAAAACTGCGAAAGACCATGTTCTTATTTGATTCTATCGGTATTGGGCTTTTCACCATCTTGGGCTTAGAAAAGACCTTAGCAACAGGTTTAGCACCCATTATCGCTGTCATGATGGGAACGATCTCCGCTGTTTTTGGTGGAGTGCTTCGAGACACCCTAGTGAATGAGATTCCACTGATCTTCAGGAAAGAAATATACGCCACCATTTGTCTTGGTGGCGGTTTACTTTACTTATTACTCAAAGCCCTGGGATTGGCACAGGATTGGGATGTGGTGATCACAATCAGTGCCATTATCTCCGTCAGGATCCTTGCGGTTGTCTACAATTGGACCTTCAAGGCTGTTAAATAGCCGCCGCTACTCGTATACGACTTTCTCAGTCTTTTCGAACCACTGCGGGTACATCGGCATATGAATGGATTCGACACGGTTACGCTTTACTTTGAGAGTAGGTGTCATCAATCCATTGTCAACGGTCCAATCTTCTTTCATAACCACAGCTTTGGAGATCTTTTCATAAGACTCAAGATGCTGATTGGCCTCTTTTAGCGTCGCTTCAATCGATGCACTGAGCTCTGCTTGGCTTTTAACTTTACCAGTTTCGCTCGGTATGACCAAGGCAATGGGTTGAGGAATGCCCGTACCAACAACACAAATATGTTCCAGGTCGGTGTTTTTGCTCAAGGTTAATTCTATAGGAGCTGGAGAGATGTACTTCCCTTTATCTGTTTTGAATTGATCTTTGATACGTCCGGTGATCTTTAAATAGCCGTCATGATCATATTCCCCGATATCTCCTGTCTTTAAAAAGCCATCTTCGGTGAACATTTCAGCCGTCTTTTCAGGGCTTTTGTAATAACCGGTCATCAAGCAATTACTTTTGATGAGAATCTCCTCTTCTTCAGATAATTTGCCTTCGACCCCTGGAAGAGGCGCACCAACGGTGCCAAATTTGTTTTTACCAGGTAAGTTGAAATGAGATAGAATACAGTCTTCAGTCATCCCATAGGCTTGGCAAATTTCGATGCCTAATTTCTGATACCATTCTTGCAAACTGACGGCAATAGGAGCGGCACCTGAAAAGTTCGCAGCGGACCTGGATAAGCCCAAAGCCTTTTGAATCTTCTTCTTGACAAGTCCACCGATGAGTGGAATGCTCAAGAGTCGGTCTAATTTTTTCTGTGGCATTTTCTCCAAGATCTTTTCTTGGAACTTTTGCCAAATACGCGGTACCCCAAAGAAGGTATGCGGCTGCACGCTCGATAAGTCTTCTGCAAAGGTCTCTAAGGATTCTGGGAAAGAAACCGTCGCACCTCGGAAGATCACGGACATTTCAATTCCCGCTCTTTCTGCAATATGCGTCATGGGCAAATAACTGAAGTATTGCGGTCTGTCTTGGAGCTTAATCACATCAATGGCTGTGTTGATCAATTGGCCAAAAGAGCCAACCAAGTGCATGACACCTTTCGGATCACCTGTGGTTCCAGAAGTATACATGATGGTCAAGAGGTCTTCTGGTTTTTGCTCAGGAAACGCTTCAATGGGCTCGTGTTCTTCTACCAGTCTTTCCCAGCTATGGTCTTCTTTGATGTCATATAAGTCGACTCCAATCTTGATAATGTCAGGAATGCCAGATTGCTGAGCAGCGTAATCATCTAATTTCCCAATGAATACCGCTTTTGACTCACTATGTACGAGGATATCGTGAATGGATTCTCCCGCCAATGTCGGATAGATGGGAATGGAAACACAACCAGCAGCCATAATGGCCAGGTCGGCCATCATCCAATGCGCACAGTTCTTTGAGAGAATGGCAACATGGTCTCCCGGTTTAAGTCCCATGGAGTGCAAAGCAGTGGCCATGGCGCGTATTTGCTTATCCGCTTCTCCATAGCTATAAGTGATGAATTCTCTATTAACAGGCTGTCGAAGGAAAGTAAATGAGGGGTCTTTTTCAGTCCAGAACTGAAAAGCTTCCAAAGGTGAGTTGAGCTTCATGATATCGTTAAGGTTGGTTTTGATTGGAATTTATAAAAAAAACGCATTCGTCCGAATGAATTTCTTTCGAAGGGTGAAGGAATGGTGAAATATATTGGTTACCGCTTTTAAGAAGATAATTCAGCTTGTGTAAGAATGGTTTAAGCCTTTCAAATTAATGGCTATATTCAATAGTTAATCGCATAACCAATAAATAGAAGCTTATGGCCAGTTTTAATGTAAAGATCAACGGAGAACAAAAGACCGTTGATGTTGATCCAACCACCCCTTTATTATGGGTGCTGAGAGATCACCTCGATCTTGTAGGAGCGAAATTTGGATGTGGAATCGCTCAGTGCGGAGCCTGTACAGTGCATTTGAATGGAGCCGCTGTGCGTTCTTGTTCATTACCTATTTCAGCAGTGGCCGAACAAGACATCACAACCATTGAAGGACTTTCGAAAGACGGTGATCATCCATTACAGAAAGCATGGATTGATGTGGATGTGGCTCAGTGCGGTTATTGCCAAGCTGGTCAGATCATGAATGCAGCTGCTTTATTGAACAATAATCAAAAGCCTTCAAATGAAGAAATTGAAGCTGCCATGAGCGGGAATATTTGCCGCTGTGGAACCTATGTAAGGATCAAAGAAGCCATTAAAACCGCCGCTAAGGCCTAAAAAATCAGCTCATGACAGTAATTAAGACAAAATTAGGAAGAAGATCATTTCTGAAAACTTCAACGGCTGCAGGTGGTGGTATGTTGATCGGCTTTAGTTGGTTGACCAGTTGCTCTGCTTTATCAACGGAAAACGAAAAGCTTGAGGTGCCCAATGAATGGTTTAAGATCAATGGATACATCAAGATAGGAGATACCGGCTTGGTGACTATCTATAACCCAAATCCAGAAATTGGACAGAACGTAATGACTTCTATGCCGATGATCGTGGCAGAGGAATTAGATGTGCCATGGAACCATGTGTTGGTGGAGCAGGGAGCTTTGGACGAAGATGCTTTTAAGAATCCTCAATTTGCCGGAGGTAGTTTGTCCATTTTGTATGGATGGGACCCCTTAAGGATGGCGGGTGCAGCAGGTAAGTACATGCTGATTCAAGCAGCGGCCAACGAGTGGGGAGTGGAAGCGTCATCACTTGAAGCAAAGCAAGGCATTGTTAGCGAGATCAATGGGAAAAGAAGTTTGGGCTATGGAGCGCTCGCTTCAAAAGCGGTGAACATCGAAGTGCCGGAAGAATTGGAACTGAAATCACCCAAAGACTATACGCTGCTCGGTAGCTATCAAAAGAACGTTGAAGGATCTAAAATTGTAACAGGAAAACCACTCTTTGGTCTTGATTACAAAAGAGAGGGCATGCTCTATGCCATGATCGAACATCCGCCTGCATTCGGAATGCAGATAGAAGACTTCAACGCAGAAGAGATCAAAGTAATGGACGGCATTAAGGATGCGTTTATCATCGATACCTCGATGGGGCAACCCCAGTGGTCCGATGTCAATGCATTTAACCAACTCATTGCAATAGTTGGCGATTCGACTTGGCAGCTGATGAAGGCTAAAAAGGCGATTAAAGCCAACTGGAAGCAAGTAAGTCCATTAGAGAGTTCAGCTATGCATGTCGAGCGTTTGGCAAAAGACCTAGAGAAAGGCCAGGTGCAGCAGAGTAGAAAAGACGGAAATGTTGAGGCGGCTTTTGCCAACGCAGATCAGATCATCGAACGGACCTATACATCGCCTTTCATGGCGCATAATACCTTAGAACCGATGAACTTTTTTGCCCATGTGACGGACGAAAAGATCGAGATGGTAGGGCCTACCCAAACACCTAAGGCCTTAGAAGATTCCTTGGCACAGCTTTTTGATATGCCTATTGAGAAGATTACGGTAGAAATGACCCGTATGGGTGGAGGTTTTGGAAGAAGGCTTTATAACCATACAGGTTTAGAAGCCGCAGCCATTTCCAAAAAAGCAGGGGCGCCTATCAAATTGATCTATACAAGAGAAGACGATATGACTCAAGGGACCTATCGACCACCTTATCGCTCTACCTACAAGGCAGGATTAGACAAAGAGGGTAATCTCATCGCTTTTTCGTCGAAAGGGGTGGGCTTACCAGAAGGGCCAATCTTCCCTAATAGATTTCCTGCAGGGGCAGTGCCAAATTATTTGGCAGAAAAGATCATGTCGAGCACCAACATCTCAACAGGGGCATGGAGAGCACCGCGTTCACACTTTACCGCAGGGGCCGAGCAGCAATTCTTGGATGAAGTAGCCGAAGTTGCAGGCAAGGACCCGATCGATTTTAGAATGGAGTTATTCGACCGAGCGATCAATGACCCGGTTGGTGAAAACTTGGATTATGATGCCGAACGCTATGCCGGCGTCCTCAAGTTGGTAAAAGAAAAATCAAATTGGGGAGAAGAAAAGCCTGGAGTATTTAGAGGAGTGGCGGCTTATTTCTGTCATCAGTCTTATGTGGCACAAGTAATGGATCTCGTCATCGAGAACAATAAACCTCGTATTCAGAAGGTTTGGTGTGCGGTAGACTGCGGCATAGTCGTCAATAGAGAAGGAGCGATCAATATCATTCAAGGCGGGGTTGTCGACGGAGTTGGACATGCCATGTACAGCGAATTGACCTTCGAAAATGGTGAGTCGGTAAATAAGAACTTCAACACTTATAAATTGATCAGACATAATCAGGCACCAAAGGAAATTGAGGTGTTCTTTGTCGAAAACGAGATCAACCCAACGGGCTTAGGCGAGCCAGGTCTTCCACCTGCAGTTGGAGCCTTGGCCAATGCGTTGTATAAAGCTTCAGGTAAGCGATTGTATGATCAGCCGTATAGTCAACAACCTGAATTGTCTTTAGGGTAATTGTATAGTTTGTATTAAAATAGTAAAGCCTATTTCGATTTTTCGGAATAGGCTTTTTTCTTAGAAGAAGTAGCGCATGACCATTGATATGTTGCTCACGGCTGTTTCTATTCCACGGGTTCTTGGGAACCCTTCGATCTCTAGCGGGATTTCAAAAAAGCTGGTCGTTAACCCAATTTGAAGATCATCTCTTCCTACATAGGCTATTTGAAATGAATAAATGGTCGACTTAGAAACATTTGCTAGCGTGAACTCAGGGACAGTGGCAGAACTGAAGCCCATGTTGAGACCAATTGGGATTTTTGTGCGTGCAGAAAGATCAAAATCCAAAGCAAGCGCAACATTGAATTCATCAACAGAATCGCCTGGTTGAACACCGTCTCCAAAGAAATACCTTCCGGTCGCATAAATCCCCCATAGGTCATTATGTGCGTAAGCATAACTTAAACCGAGGTTTCCCGCCAGTATATTTGAGTTTTGGTTGATACTAGCTGTAGGATTCTCTTCAATGACATCTTTGATGTATTTCAAAACGTTAACAACTGAGACTTGATAATTTTTCACTCGAAAACCTGCGCTAAGGGTACTTTTCTGCGTTCGCAAAAGATTGAACTTCATGCCATAGCTAATGCCTGTTATTGAGTTTAGGCCTTGTGTAAGCATACTAGCGGGCTCAGCTCCAAAACGACCAGTAAAACCAACATTTAAATAAGCCATTGCCCAATCATTGATCTTTTGACTGAAACCAGCATGCAGACTTCCAAATAGCAGGTCACCATTTTTGATGTTTATCTCCTTATCTCCAATGGGAATAGTTGGGAAATTATAAGTACTGCTTATCCCAGAACCCATCATAAGGTTAAAACTCGTATACATGAAAGGGTCGTTGACAAATTCATTGAGTACAAACCGATGGCCATTCAAATAAGGGGTGCTGAGGGTGTCAGTTTGACCATAACTGAAATGCGCATTGAATAAAAACGCAATGATCGCTAATGTGTTAAAATATCTCACTGCTTTTTAAATTTATAGATAAGGGCAAGTCTAGTCCTGGTGGTTCTAATTTTGGGTGCGACACCATTCTGGATGTCTTCCTTTTCAGTTAAAGTGGTCAGCATCTGATTGAGTTGCCATTCAACTGCCCAGGGTTGCTTAAACATTTGAAAATTGAGCCCAAATCCAATGTTGAGCCCTAGGTTCAACTCGTTGAGCTGCTCACTTAAGTCTATTTTTTGTGTGTTTAATTCAGCTTCAGAACTAAGCAAATAACCGATTTCAGGGCCAACAAAGGCATAGAGTTTTTCTTTATTGCAAATCTTCAATAGCGCGGCAAAGTTTACGTAGGAATCGTTTATTGGATAGAAAATAGGGTTTTCATTGTTAATTCCAGTAGTGTCATCAACCACAATATTTGCTCCACCCGTGGCAAAGCTTGGTCTCAGAGATAATTGAATTTGATTAGCCAATTGAAAATCAATGAAGCCGATGACTGACAATCCACCTTTAAATTCATAAGAAATTCCATCGGGTGTGTCACCAGTGAACTTTGTGTTGTCAGAGCCCAAGGCAAGGCCAAAGTTTGATTGTCCAAAAAGGGGGGAACTGAAACAAAATAGTAAGAGTGATAAGCTTACGCGCATGTGCGAATTTAATTCATTTTAATTTTTGTGATACTGAACTGGCACATAAAAAAAGTCTCAATCACTGATTGAGACTTTTTATTTATCTAGAATTTACTAATGCCTAAATACAAGGGCAAGCCAATTACATCATGCCTGGCATTCCACCGCCACCCATTGGAGGCATGGCTGGTCCACCATCTTTTTCTGGCTCCTCAGCAACCACACATTCTGTCGTTAATAGGAGAGAAGCGATCGAAGCGGCATTTTCAAGTGCTAATCGTGTTACTTTCGTAGGATCGATTACACCGGCAGCGATGAGGTTTTCATATTTGTCCTCTCTCGCATTATAACCGTAATCTGCTTTTCCAGCTTTTACTTCGTTGATCACAACAGAACCTTCACCACCAGCGTTAGCAACGATTGTTCTTAATGGCGATTCAACAGCCATTCTGATAATGTTTACACCAGTTTCTTGGTCTTCGTTCTCTACTTTCACTTTATCTAAAGCAGCAGCAGCTCTGATCAAGGCAACACCACCACCAGCAACCACGCCTTCTTGTACGGCAGCTCTCGTCGCGTGCAATGCATCGTCTACTCTGTCTTTTTTCTCTTTCATTTCAACTTCAGTAGCAGCACCGATGTAAAGAATCGCCACACCACCAGAAAGCTTAGCTAGTCTTTCTTGAAGTTTCTCTTTGTCGTAATCAGAAGTTGTGTTCTCGATTTGAGTTTGGATCTCCTTGATTCTCGCTTCGATGTTAGCAGATTCGCCAGCACCGTTGACAATCGTTGTATTGTCTTTGTCGATGTTGATCTTCTCAGCAGTACCCAAGTACTCGATCGTTGCGTTTTCTAGTTTATAACCTCTTTCTTCAGAAATTACGGTTCCACCAGTCAACACGGCAATGTCTTCCAACATGGCTTTTCTTCTGTCACCGAAACCTGGCGCTTTCACAGCAGCAATTTTCAGTGAACCTCTGATTTTGTTCACTACCAAAGTTGCCAATGCTTCACCGTCTACATCCTCAGCAATGATTACTAATGGCTTTCCAGACTGAGCTACTGGCTCAAGTACAGGAAGCAATTCTTTCATTGAAGAGATCTTTTTATCATAGATCAAGATGTAAGGGTTCTCCAACTCAGCTTCCATCTTTTCAGTATTGGTCACAAAGTAAGGAGAGAGGTAACCTCTGTCAAATTGCATACCTTCCACAGTTTTTACTTCTGTTTCAGTACCACGAGCTTCTTCAACAGTGATCACACCATCTTTACCCACTTTTTCCATCGCATTAGCGATCATTTCACCGATTTCTGCGTCGTTGTTTGCTGAGATCGTACCTACTTGTTTGATCTCATTGGTATCCTTGATGGCTTTCGATTGAGACTGTAGGTTAGCAACTACTGCTGTAACTGCTTTGTCAATACCTCTTTTGAGGTCCATTGGATTTGCACCAGCAGCTACGTTCTTAATACCAGCAGCAAAGATTGCTTGAGCGAGCACAGTCGCCGTGGTTGTACCATCACCGGCGCTATCGGCCGTCTTAGAAGCAACTTCTTTCACCAACTGAGCACCCATGTTTTCAATAGGCTCAGCAAGCTCTATTTCTTTTGCTACAGAAACACCATCTTTGGTTACGGTAGGTGCACCGAACTTTTTGTCGATGATCACATTTCTACCTTTTGGACCTAATGTCACTTTTACTGCGTCAGCTAGTCTATCAACGCCTTTTTTCAGTTGATCTCTAGCATCGTTGTTAAAGAATAATTCTTTAGCCATTTCTTTATCTTTTAATGTGTTGAATTAAAATTATGAGTTGATTACTGCGAAAATATCTGACTCTCTCATGATCAAGTAGTCTTTTCCTTCTACTGTAATTTCAGTACCAGCGTACTTTCCGTAAAGGATCGTGTCACCAGTTTTTACAGTTAAAGGCTCATCTTTCTTGCCGTTTCCAGCAGCAATTACAACACCTCTTTGTGGTTTTTCTTTTGCGGTGTCAGGAATGATAATTCCTGATGCAGTTTTTTCTTCAGCTGCAGCAGGTTCTACCAGAACTCTGTCTGCCAATGGAGTAATGTTTACGTTTGACATTTTTAATTAAAGGTTAATGTAATTTCAGTTTTACGGGGAGTAGCTAGCTATTTATGTGCCAAGTGAAGAATATGCATATTTGACAGTTTCTCAAGAGCTGATGACTGCCATTGGCATGTCAATACTGACAGATTTGCATTTTTTATGTCAGAATTTTCCATTCTCGGGTAGGAAACTGTATCTTCTATGTCATCAATTTTTAAATCTTAAGCAATAGGTGTTACAGATGGAAAAATTAATGAAAGATTGGATCACGGAAGGCTTACTCGATTTCGAGTACAAGAAGTACATTTTGTTGGCTTATCTCAAGCATGTCGAAAAGCACTTTGAAGAAGTTAAACTCTATCCCTTTATGACTGACTTGATTGAACGCTATGAGGACTTGAAGTTACTTAAATCTGAAAAGAAGCACATCAAAGGGCGCTTCCCAAAAGAGATCTCAAGACTCGATTTGAATAAGCTAGAGCTCATCTATCGACAGATATTCGAGAATGATGAATTGCCAGCTGAGATCGAAGAACTGATCGATTATGCTATTCCAACCATGGAAAATACCCTTGGCAAAGGGAAAGATCTTCACGAAGCCGTAACCTCTACCATAGCCATTGATACGGTGGGTATTATTCCCTTGTATAAGGAAGAGGGTTATTTATTCATGGAAAATGGATCAAGACAATTAACAGAGGTATTCCAGTTCAGCATGAAGAAATTCATTTTACATAATGAACAGTATAGGGGTATTCATTTTCAATGGTTGGATCGAATGGTAAGAGGGGTAGGAGATACTTTCGAACAGCTGAAGCTGAAGATGATACGGAGTTATAAAGCCTTACCTAACCCGGCGACCTTTGTGGTCTATAGTGACCAACCTTTACCCTTGAAAGAGACGATGGTGCCCATGAGTAAGCAATTGCTACTTCAGACCATCATTCAGATGAAATAAAAAAGCCTCGAAAATTCGAGGCTCAATACTTTTTTTTGGATTTGGCTTATTGCCCAGTTGTATCTGGTACTGCTTGCAATGTTCCTGCTCCAGTGGTATCTACCGGCATCATTGTGCTTGGTGCTTGTTCGACGGGTGCACCTGTGCCTTGAGAAGCCGCATCGACGTTAGGGTTCACAAATTCACTATTTGCGCTTTTGTTAATGAGTAGGCTCGAGGATAGACTAAACACGATCAATGCGACAATGAAACCCCAGGTTGCTTTCTCTAGAATATCAGTTGTCTTTTTAACACCAATCACTTGCTGAGCACCTCCGCCTCCAAACTGGCTTGATAATCCACCACCTTTTGAATTTTGCATCAACACGATCAAAATCAACAACACTGCAACGATGACAGCAAGAATTATAAATAACTTAAACATTGTGTTTGGACTTTATTTTTTCGATTTGGGTCGCAAAGTAACTACTTTTTTCAGGAAACTTCAAACGGAGTTTTTCATAAATCGCTAAGCCCTTTTTTACCTTGCCTTGTTTGATCATCAACTGAGCCACTGTTTCTGTTTGAAATTGCTCAGGAGGCGCTAAATTTCTTTGTGCCAAGTCTTCTTGAGTCTGGTTGCCTTCGGCAGTGGCCTTCCGCTGGATATCAATTCTAGGCTCGTCTGCGATAAATTTTTCAATGATCTCGATCTGCGTTGCCTTTCTGGGTATAATAGGCCCTTTGGCTGCTTTTGGATCAGCCTCAGGACTGGGGATGGGTACTGGAGTGGTATCGGTTTTCTCTTCGGCAACTTCTCCTCGCAGTAGGGCGTCGATTCTCGCTTTTGTCGCTTTTAATTCGCTGATCACGGGATCATCACCAAAAGATTCTTCTTCTAGATTTTCTTTAGGTCTTTCCTCTTCTTTCTGAGCAACAGGCTTTTCAGCCATTGTTACTTCTGGGACATGATCAAAAAAGTAATCGCCTTCAATAATGGACTTTAGATGTGCTCTATTGGCAGAATAAATGGCAGTTTTTTTAATAAAGGCGTCAGTTTTTGGGTGATCGCGTTCAGTGAGTGCTTTCGCCACGATCACATAGAGTCCTTGGAAATAAGGATATTTCTTACGGTACTCGTTCAGCTGTCGAATGTCATTATTTTCGACGAGAGAGGGGTCGTGAAGAAGTTGATTAAATCGTTGGCGGTTCACTAGGCTGTTGGTTAAAGGATGAAATTAGAATGAATTTTACCATTGGGCAACCGAGGCCTGAAAAATGTCGAAATAAATCTGCTCAAAGATCTCTTCCACTAAATCGTTTTCGATGCTATTTAAACTATTGGCAGATGGGTCATAGTCTGAAAAGAAAGAGAATTGTCGCTCAAAACTCTCATCTTCTTTTTTTGTGTTTTTGAACACCACATTAACGCTGATCTGCAAACGCATGAGGCCTGTTCCATCTGCTACGTTACTGTTGCCAGATGATGTAACCGATTGAGGCCTTACCACATAGTTGCCAATAATTCCTTCAAATTGCATGTCACCTTTATTGGCTACTAGTTCCAACTTGGTCCTGTGTTGAAAGTAATCTTTTAGTCCTTCTGAAAAGGTTAGCCCCATGTTCGGTGGGCCACCGCCAGAATCATTAACAAAGTTGGCAATCGACAAGGTGCGGGTTTGGTTATAGTCAATTGAAGCGCCATCGAAAGAATAAATGCCGCAAGAAACCACTGTGAAGAGGCTGAAAAGTAAGATAAGTGCTTTATTCGATCTCATATTGCTTGATCTTTCGGTATAATGTCCTTTCCGAGATCCCCAAATCTTGTGCCGCATATTTACGCTTATTGTTGTTTTTACGTAGTGCTTTTTTGATCAGCTCTTTTTCTTTCTCCTCAATCGACAAGGACTCATCTTCTTCATGAATGATGTCTTCCACTTGATCATAGTCGTATGCTGAGGGTTCTGCGTTCAAGTAAATGCGTTCAGGTTTTTCAGGTGACGGTTTTCTTTCTGAAGGAACGAGTGAAGTAGATTCTGAGGTATCAAAAAGATTAGGATTTTCTTTGATAATGCTTGAATCTAGGTTTCCATTCTCGATCAATCCATGGACTAATTTTTTCAGATCAGTCATGTCTTTTTTCATGTCAAAAAGCACCTTGTAAAGGATGTCCCGTTCATTGAGACTTTCTTCCCGGTTACCAAAATCGGTGTTCTTGTAGATCGCGGGCAAACTGTTTGATGCACCGGGTAAGTACTTCAATAGGGTTGGGTTGTCGATCATGCGGTCCATTTCCAAGGCCGACATTTGTTCGACTAAATTCTTCAATTGACGAATATTGCCCGGAAACCTAAACCGTAGCAAGGTCGCTTTTGCTTCTTCATCGAGTTTGATCGATTCCACTCGATATTTTTCAGCAAAATCTGTTGCAAATTTTCTAAACAGCAGATCAATGTCTAATCCACGCTCTCGCAATGGAGGTACAAAAATGGGCACTGTACTCAATCGATAGTAAAGGTCTTCTCTGAACTTGCCTCGCTCAACGGCCTGGACGAGATTCACATTAGTGGCGGCGACTACACGGACGTCCGTTTTTT